>Ga0209000_1000147_pt1 | contig 92159 bp, 91 predicted proteins | sample RifGroD2_FD_183998 | JGI IMG/M metagenome (GOLD analysis project Ga0209000, IMG submission 183998) | Groundwater microbial communities from Rifle, Colorado, USA - Groundwater D2 (SPAdes) (version 2) | ecosystem: Environmental > Aquatic > Deep subsurface > Groundwater | place: Rifle, Colorado...
TTTCTTTCGAAGCGTTCCGCGGCGAAAGAAAAATCAAATAAGCCGTGACCGTAAGCGTTTGATTTCACGACGGCCATCAGCCGGCATTTCGGGCCGATTAATCGCCGAAACACTCCGCCGTTATGTTTTAACGCGCCCTGGCTGATTTCAATCCAGGTTCTGAGAGAATTGTTAGGCATGCGAAATTTGACGTTATGCTTTCCTGACGAACAGCGACAATCCAAAAATCGCCGCTGAAACCATGACCACCATCGGCCCGGGCGGCAATTGAAACGCGCCGGCCAGAAACAGGCCTACGAAAACGCTTATCAAACCAAAAATAATTGAAAGCAAGGTCAAACCCTTCAAACTTCCGGCGGCATTTTTGGCGGCGGAAGCCGGTAAAATTATCAGAGCACCCATCAAAAGAGCGCCGATGATTTTGATACCCATGGCGACGCTCAAGGCCAAAAGCAGAAGGAACGCCAAATTCAAACGGTTGACGTTAAGTCCTTCGCCCCAGGCCAAGTCGGAGGAAAAAGTGATTTTTGAAAACTCCCGAAAGAAAAAAACGATAAAAAATAAAATCAAAAAACCGAGCAAGGCCGTCTCCAAAATTTCTAAATAGCCGATTTTGGCAATGTCGCCGAACAAACTTTCCAAAAGATGTTCCTCGGGGATAATCAAAAGACCGATCGCCAAAGCCGCGGTAAAAAAAATTCCGACCAGCGTCTCAAACGACAAAATTCCCTGCCTTTCGATTGAGCTGATAATCAAAACCGAAAAAAACAAAACGGCAAGCGCCCCCAAGAAAGGATCAAAACCCAAAAGCAGGCCGGCGGCCAGGCCGGGCAAGGCGACATGAGACAAGGCGTCGCTTATCAAGGCCATTCGCCGGCCGACGACAAAAACCCCCAACAGCGAGGCGCTTAAAGCGACGACAACGCCGACAAAAAATACGGTCGGCGAAATCATTTGAAAAATAAAAGAAGGAAAGACGGTCATGAATGATGATGTTTAACGGGTTCTTCGTGCTTGTGCAAATAAAAAGTAATCGGCGCGCCGTAAAGCGCTTTCAACTGCTCCGGCGTCAAAATTTTTTCGGGCACGCCGGAACAAAAAAGTTTTTTATTCAAACAAATCACCGAATCGGCGTACTCAGAGACAATGTTCAAGTCGTGCGAAATGAAAAGCACGGTTAAATTCAATTCTTTTGCCAGATGTTTAATCAGGCCGTAGATCGTCATTTCCCCCTCAATGTCAATGCCGCTTAACGGCTCGTCAAAAAGAAGAAAATCCGACTGGCCGAAAATCGCGTAAGCGATCAAAACCCGCTGAAGTTCGCCGCCCGAAAGCTTGCCGACTCTTTTGTCCAAAAGATGGCCGGCTCGCGTATGATTCAAAGAGTTAACAACTTCTTTCAGGGCGCTCTCTTTGGGCAGCCAAAAATTCGCCCCTTTTGTTTTTAAAAGCAAAAGCTCTTTCACCGTCAGAGGAAATGTCCGGTCAAATTCAAGGCGCTGGGGGACGTATCCAAGCGTCGGTTTTTTGTGCCAGATTATCTCGCCTTCATACGGCAGAACGCCCAAAAGCGCGCGGAAAAGCACGGTCTTTCCGGCGCCGTTCGGCCCGATAATCGCCGTAATTTTTCCCTCTTCGGCCGAAAAAGAAATCCCCTCCAAGGCCTTAAAATCCGGAAACTTCACGCTCAAATTTTTTACCTCAAGAAAAGTCATGTCACTAACATAATATCACATTTTTATCCGAGAAAAAAGCGGGGTTGACAGAAATTTTAAAAATGTATAAATTAAAATAAACAGGTCATTAACATTTGAAGAGGCGGAGTATGGCATTGATAATAAAAAGAGCCGAGACGCGGGAAGAAATTGAAGCGGCTCAAGGGTTGGCTCAAGAAGTATATGTTGAAGAATTAAATTTCGTTGATATGAACGATTTTAAGCGCGCTACCGAACCCTACGAAGATTGCTCGCTTTCTTTTGTTGCGATAATGAACGGAAAAGTTGTCGGAACCATGAAATTAGTTTCGCATTATGGCACCGGCAAATTGCCGATGGAAGAGGCCTTTGAATTGCCGGATTTTCTTACTCATCAAAGAGAAAGGGCGTTAGAAGTATCAAGGGCGGCAATCAGGAAAGACATCAGGGGAGACAAAATAAGTCACGCCATCCTTTTGGGGATGCTAAAAGCTATTTATCTATATGCCAAAGAAAATCATTTTGTTTATCTTGCGGCCTGTATGTACCCTCAAATTTTCAAAACACTCGCGGAAAAACTTAATTGGAATTTTCAGTGGATCGGCGCGGGTAATGCCGACTTGTTTAAACAATTTTTAATACCGGTTATTCTTGAAATCAGAGACGAAAACGTCAATTTTGAAATCAAAAAATAAAGCCGTTCTATTTACAAATAGAACGGCTTTTAAAAAGCTTTGGTTTATACTATAATTATCATACAGTATGATTACAAGAATTTTTTTGCTCTTCACCGGTTTTACCAATTTATTTTTGGGCTCCGCGGTTTTTCTTTACAATCCAAGAAAAAAAATCAATCAAATTTATTTTTTTCTTGCTTTCGGATTAGCCATTTGGGGGCTTAGTCTCGCCGCAATTTTAATAAGTTGGAATATTGATTTGTTCAGCCGTGCCGGATTTGCCGGCGCGGCTATCTTGGTGAGCGCTCTTTTATTGTTCAGTTTATACATTAACGAGCCGGAAGTAAAAATATCCAAAATCAAATTAATAATTCCGGCCATGCTTGGATTTATTTTTGTCATCTTAATTCTTATAACCGAACTTGTCATCAAAGGTTCGACTTTTGTAAACCATGCGCTGGAAAGCGTTCCCGGCCCCTTGTATTTCCCTTTTCTCTTATACGCGGTCTTTTGCGTTCTTGGATCGGTCTATTTGCTCTTTCAAAAATTCAGAAAATCGGCGGGCATGGCTCGCGAACAAATAAAATATGTGTTTCTCGGTTTTGCTTTATTCGCGGTGCCGGCGATCGTCACCAACGGGGTTTTGCCGGGCGTTTTCGGGGTTTCTGAATTTAATAAATTAGGGCCCTCCTTTTCCGTATTTCTTCTCGGCGCAATTGCCTACGCGATTCTTGAATACCGTCTGATGGACATTAATTTCGTCCTACGGCAAGGCACGCTTTTCACGCTTATATTCGCCGTGATTATTTTTATTTTCGTGCTTGCCACGTCTCTTTTTTCAAAAATGCTGGGCGGCGCTCCGGCAATCATAATTCCGGCCATAATCATCACTCTCGGATTCATTCCTTTCAAAAATTTTCTTGAAAAAGTAATTGACAAATTTTTCTTCCGAAGCCGCTATGATTTCCGGACCGCCACGCGTGACATAACCAAAACTTTTTCAAAGATCGAAGACCTTGATAAATTGCTTGAAGAATTTTTGAAAAAACTCGTCAGTTATCTAAAGGTGCCAAAGGCGGAAATTATCTTACTTCTTGAAAAAGACCATTTTATTTCGCGGCTTTCCATCGGCGTCGGGGAACAGAACGATTTGGTGCTACCGAAAAATAATGCCTTAGTTCAGCACTTTGAAAAACATCCGGATGAAATTTTGGAAAGAGATTATCTGGTTTACCTTACCCCAAGGGAAGAACATCGCAAAGAAGAACTTCTTAAGCTACATAAGGAGCTTGATAAATTTGGTTACGCCCTTGCCGTGCCGATTACGGTTAAGAGAGTGGTGATCGGCATTTTGTTTTTGGGAGAGAAAATTTCAAAAGATATTTTCTCAAGCCAGGACATTCAACTGCTGGAGATTGTCGGCAAGCACGCCGGGCCGATCATTGAAAGTGCCCGGCTTTTTGAGCAAACCCAGCAATTAAACAAAGAGTTGCTTACCGCCAATCAAGCCAAATCGCATTTCATTACGATTGTTTCTCACCAATTCCGAACCCCTCTCTCGGCGATCCGAATGAACGCGGAACTTTTGGAGGATAATTTAAAAAAACGATTTTTAAGCGCGGTGGACGAAACGGAGTCCGTTCAAATCATTCAGGAGCGGGCCATCTTTATGGTCAATATGCTGGAAAACGTTTTTGACGGCATGGCAATTGACGCTCACAAGGTTTCCGTTGACAAAAAACCAGCCGTTATTTGGGAAATTTTTGATAATGTCAAAAAAGAGATAAGCAGAGAAATTGAGAAAAAGCGAATTAATTTTATTCTTGATAAGTCGCCCGAGTTACTTCAAGAAATTGACATTGACATTCCTAAAATCACAAAAGTCGTAAAGATTCTCCTTGAAAATGCCGCGTTTTATAATAAAGAGGGTGGAATCATTGAGGTAAAAATGAATAAAGTAACTAATGAAGAAAAAAGGTTTATTCAATGTAGTGTGAAAGATGAGGGTATAGGCGTTCCTCCGGAAGACACGAACAAAATTTTTGAGAAATTTTATCGTTCACCGAACGCCATGAATTTGGTTCCAAACGGCACCGGCCTTGGGCTTTTCATCGCCAAAAATTTCGTTGAACTGCATGGCGGAAAACTTTGGGTGGCTTCTCAACCCGGCCAAGGAAGCACATTTTACTTCACCCTGCCCGAGGATTAGGCGTTTTAAAAAAATGGAAACCGAAAAGCGCGACGAACAACTTGTAAGCCAATATCTTGCCGGCGACGAAAAATCGCTTGAGATTTTGATTCGGCGATATCTTAAACCAATTCACGGCTTCGCTTATCGCTACGCGGGCAACGCGCGGGACGCGGAAGACGCGACGCAAGAAACGTTTTTGCGGGTATGGCACAATCTTAAAAAGTTTGATCGGCAAAAAAAATTCAAAACCTGGATTTTCACCATCGCCCGAAACGTTTCAATTGATCTTCTTAGGAAGAAACATGGGACAGTGCCGTTTTCAAAGTTTGAGAACGATGAGAGAGACAATCCTTTTTTGGAAACGCTCGCGGATGTTTCGCCGCTTCCCGACGAGCTTTCGGAGCGAAACGGCTTGGTGGCGGCGCTTGCAATGGCCGTGGAAGCGTTATCTCCAAAATACCGTAAAGTGGTTTTGCTTCGCCACGGCGATAATTTCACTTTTCGCGAAATCGGCGAATCGCTCGGCGAACCGCTTCATACCATAAAAAGCCGCTACCGCCGAGCCGTCATTATGCTTAAAAAAGCGCTCTCAAATTCTTGGGGGTCTTATTAAAGATTCACGCCAAAATAGCGCCATTAAGCAAAGGATGCACCAAAACGCATCCTTTGTTCGTATTAGATAACGACAACATGAATAAAGATTGCGGAAAATTTTTTACTCATCCCGCGCCTCCCGAACCGCCGGATGATCTTTTTGATAAAATCGCGCGCCGCATCCGAGAGGAAGAGCGCCTGACCTTTAAGCGGCGGCTGACGATTTTCTCCATCGCGCTGGCGTTGTCCGCCGCGGCTTTTATTCCCGCGTTCCGGGCGGTTGAAACGGAGCTTGCCGAATCCGGATTTGTGGAATTTTCCTCACTCCTTTTTTCGGATTCAGGCGCGGTGCTTGCTTATTGGCAAAGTTTTGTTTTCGCGCTCTTGGAATCTTTGCCAACGACCGGCCTGATCGCGCTTCTTGCCGCGGTTTTCGCGCTCCTTCAATCACTTAAATTTTTCTCGCGAGACGTCAAATTCATTTTTAAGCCGGCCGCTAATTAATAAACATAATAAACATCATTATGAATTTCAACAAATTTTTTCAATCAAAAACATTCAAAATAATCCTCTATGCCATCGGCGGACTCATTGTCTTTCTCGCCGTATTCAAAACCGGCATGTTCGTCGGATTCAAAAAAGCGAAATTTTCCTATAAATGGGGGGAAAACTATCATCGCAATTTTGCCGGCCCTCGCGGAGGGTTCTTCAAAGATTTTTCCGGCGGAGATTTCATTGACGCGCACGGCATATTCGGACAAATCATTGAAATTGACCCTTCAACGGAATCGGAGCAAGAAGCGACGCTGATAATAAAAGGGCGGGACGATGTTGAGAAAATAGTTTTGGTCGCGGCCGACGTTTCAATCAAAAGCTTCCGAAAAACTGCGAACCTGTCCGATCTAAACATTGACGATTATGTCGTCGTAATCGGCGAACCGAACGACGACGGCCAGATTGAGGCCAAATTAATAAGAATCTTGCCGCCCGACGGCCGCGCCAAACATTAAATCCCATGTCAAAAAATATTTTAAAATTTTTATCCCGTCATAAATTTGCCGCCTTCATAATCATTCTTTTGCTGGGAGGGGGCGGCTATTACGGATACCAATATCTCCGCGGCGACGAGGAAGAAATCCGCTACGTCCTGGCGGCGGTTGAAAAAGGGACCCTTACTTCAGCCGTTTCCGGGAGCGGGCAGGTTTCCGTCTCAAACCAAGTGGATATTAAATCAAGAGTTTCCGGCGACATTGTCCGAGTCAACGCGAAAAACGGCCAGGAAGTGAAAGATGGAACGTTGTTGGCGCAAATTGACGCAAAGGACGCCCAAAAAACGGTGAGAGACGCGGAAACCGCTCTTGAAACCGCGAAACTATCGCTGGAAAAATTAAAAGAACCGCCCGACGCCCTTACATTGCTGCAGACGCAAAATTCCCTCACCGCCGCGAAAGATAATTTGGCGAAGCTTAAACTGTCTCAGGAAATCGATTATCAAAAAACCCAAGAGACAAAACAAAAAGCGGAAGACGACTTAAAAAAAGCGTACGACGACGGATTTAACACCGTCGCCAACGCCTTCCTTGACCTTGCCAACGTTATGACCGGCCTTAATGACATACTCTACGGCACCACCTTGAGCGGCAAAGGCCAATGGAACGTTGATTTCTACGCCGATTCCGCGAAGTTATACGACGAGAAAAAGGCCTTTCAATACAGGCAGGAGAGCCACGACGGCTATCAAACGGCGCGCGCGGCGTATGACACGAATTTCAGCGATTATAAGGCGGCAAGCAGATTTTCCGAAACAAGCGTTATTGAATCCTTGATCAACGAAACTTATGAAACGACGAAAAGTATCGCCGAAGCGATCAAAAACACCAACACTCTCATTCAATTTTACGAAGACAATCTCACGGAACACAATTTGAAGCCGCCGGCGCTTGCCGACACTCACCTGTCCTCGCTCAATTCGTACACAGGCAAAACAAACACGCAACTGCTGAATCTCCTTTCCATAAAACGAACCATCCAAACGGACAAAGAAGCAATCGTGAACGCCGAGCGCGACTTAAAAGAAATGGATCAAAACAATCCGCTTGATTTGACGGCGGCCGGGCAATCCATCAAGGAAAAGGAGGAGTCATTGCGGAAATTGCAAGCCGGCGCCGAGGCGCTGGACATAAGGACGCAGGAACTCGCCGTCAAACAGCGGGAAAACACGCTTTTGGACGCGAAGGAAAAACTCGCCGATTATTCCGTCAAAGCTCTTTTTGACGGAGTCGTCGCGAAAGTGAATATTAAAAAAGGCGATACGGTTTCGGCAAACGCCGTTATCGCGACGCTCATCACCAAACAGCGCGTCGCCGAAATTTCTTTGAACGAAGTCGACGCCGCCAAAGCCAAAATCGGACAAAAAGCGACTCTCACGTTTGACGCCGTTCCGGATTTAAGCATTAGCGGCGAGGCGGCGGAAATTGACGCTATCGGCACCGTTTCGCAGGGCGTGGTTTCCTACATCGTGAAAATCACTTTTGACACCCAGGACGAACGGGTAAAGCCCGGCATGAGCGTTTCGGCAAACATCATTACGGACGTAAAAACCGACGCGCTTATGGTTCCTAATTCCGCCGTGAAAGCGCAAGAAAACGCCAGTTTTGTCGAGGTTCCGGACGAAGAAGCGCGAGCGGAAGGCGAAGCCAAAACAACCGGCGTCATTCTCACAAAATCGCCGCGCCGCCAGCAGGTTGAGGTCAGCATTTCTAACGACGATTTTACCGAAATTATCTCCGGCCTCAAAGAAGGAGATGTCATAATAACGCGAACTGTCCAGCCAAATTCCTCGTCAACGGCACAAACTCAAACTTCTACCTTTAGAATTCCGGGCCTCCCGGGTGGAGGCGGCGGAAGGCAATAAGTTTTTCAAAACATGATTGAATGTAACGACATCGTGAAAACATATAAAAACGGGGAGATGGAAACGGTCGCGCTCAAAGGCGTGACTTTTACCATCAAGGATGGCGAATTCGTGGCCATTATGGGTCCGTCCGGTTCCGGCAAATCAACTCTCATGCACATCATCGGCTGCCTGGACGCGCCCTCAAGCGGAACTTACCGCTTGGACGGGCATGATGTTTCAAAACTTTCCGACGACGAACTGGCGGATATTCGCAATCGAAAAATCGGTTTCGTATTTCAAACGTTTAATCTCCTCCCCCGCGCGACCGTTTTGCGGAACGTCGCTCTGCCTTTGGTCTACGCCGGAATTGGAAGCGAAAAACGCGAAAAGGCCGCGGCGGTCGCGCTTAGTGCCGCGGCGTTTCCGGAAAAATTTTGGCGACATCTTCCCAACCAGCTTTCAGGAGGAATGACTCAGCGGGTCGCGATAGCCCGCGCGCTGGTCAACGACCCTTCATTAATTCTCGCCGACGAACCAACAGGAAATCTGGACACCCAAACCGGCGAAATGGTTCTTGACACTTTTCAGCGGCTTCACACGGAACAAAAGCGGACGATTGTCTTAATCACACACGAAGTGTACGTGGCTGAACATGCCGAACGGATTATTCAAATAAAGGACGGGGGTATTGTCGGCGATGACACGGTAAAACACCGAAGAATGGCGAACCATCACAATTTTAAATAAAAGAAACGAAATTCAAATTCATGAAAGTCCAGGACATTCTCCACGAAACATACTCCGCGCTCTCGGCAAATAAAGCGAGGTCGGGACTCACCATTCTTGGCATTATCATCGGCATCGGATCGGTTATCGCCATGGTCTCTATAGGTCAAGGAGCGAGCGGACAGATTCAATCAAGTATTGAGGGACTCGGCTCAAATCTTCTTACGGTAATGCCCGGGGTCGTTCAGCCGGGAAGAGGATTCGTCTCGTCCGGACGCGGCTCGGCGCAAACGCTGAAAAACGAAGATGCCGACGCGCTTGAAGGACTTTCCGGCGTCGCTTTCGTTTCGCCCGAACTCCAGCGGCGTTTTCAAATCACGTCTCAGGTCGGGAACAACACCAATTCCACCGTCATCGGCGCGACCGCCGCGTATTCTTCCGTTCGGAACGTTGAAACGGAACAGGGATCTTTTTTAACCGAACAGCATAATCGAAGCATGTCGCGCGTGGTGGTGCTCGGCCCAACCGTGGCGCAGGATCTTTTTGGAGAAGGAAACAATCCTCTCGGAAAAACAATCCGCGTCAATAAGATAAATTTCAAAGTGATCGGAATCCTTAAAGCGAAGGGCGGTTCGGGATTTTTCAATCCGGACGACACGGTTCTCGTTCCCCTTTCAACCATGCAAAAAATTCTTGCCGGCGCCGACTATCTCTCCACAATCGCGATAAGCGTTCTGGATAAAGAATTGATGCCACAGGTTCAGGAACAAGCGATATTCGCGCTTGCCGAAAAACACCGCGTTGATCCGCAAAGTCCGGATTTCTCCATTGTTTCTCAGGCCGACATTCTCGGCGCGCTCACTCAAATAACAACCACTTTTACGATTTTTCTCGCCTCCGTAGCGGGCATTTCACTTCTCGTCGGCGGTATCGGCATTATGAACATGATGCTCACTACCGTTACGGAACGCACGCGGGAAATAGGACTCCGCAAAGCCATCGGCGCGAAAAGGAAAGACATCACCCTCCAGTTTCTGGCGGAGGCGGTCATGCTTACTTTTCTGGGCGGAGGGGCGGGCATCGGGCTCGGTTGGATAATCGCGACGCTGGTTTCGCAATTCGCCGGACTCGCCACGCAAGTTTCAATTCAATCAATCATTCTTGCCTTCGGCGTGTCCGCGGCCATCGGAATTATTTTCGGTTACTACCCAGCCCGTCGTGCCGCTTCATTAAACCCCATAGAAGCGTTGCGTTACGAATAATAACAATTGCGCAGTCGGGCGATTGCAAAAATTAAAGATTAATTAATAAATTTATGATAAATAAAACATTACTGATTGTCCTTGCCGCAGTAATTATAGTCGGAGGCGGGGCGTTCTATGGAGGGATGAAATACGCGCAAAGCAGGGCTCCGCAAGGTCGTTTTTCACAGACCGATTTCCAGAATCTTTCGCCCGAGGAACGCCAGCAAAGATTTCAGCAGTTAGGCCAAAACGGCGGAAGAATGAGACAGGCCGGGGCTGAATTTACGACGGGGGAAATAATCTCAAAAGACGACAAAAGCATTACCGTTAAACTTCCCGGCGGCGGATCAAAAATTGTCTTCTATTCCGATACCACCGAAGTTGGCAAATTTGTAAATGGCGCCCTGAACGATCTTGAGGCCGGCTGGACGGTCAGCGTGAACGGCAAAACAAATTCCGACGGCAGTATAACCGCTCAATCAATTCAAATCAGACAGCTCGCGCCAAACCAGCCGCAGGAATAATTCCACATTAAAAACACCTCCTAAAAGGAGGTGTTTTTTGTTTGTGCCCGGAGTGGGAGTCGAACCCACATGCCCTTGCGAGCAAAGGATTTTAAGTCCTTCGTGTATACCATTCCACCACCCGGGCAAAAAATTTTTTCCCGCCTTCGCCAAAGCTCCGGCGAGGCGCTAAATTTTTCAACCACTCGCAATGCTCGCGGGAAAAATTTGCGGAGGCGCCGGTGGGAATTGAACCCACGTATATGGATTTTGCAGATCCATGCCTTACCACTTGGCTACGGCGCCTTAATTTTCTTCTTTTACTTGAGCCAGGAGTTCTTCGATTCTCGCGGCTTCTTTTTCCACCCTGTCGATCTCAAAGTGAATCTTTGGTATGGGACGCATGTTCAATTTTTTATTCAACATCCGCTGGATGCCGAAAATTTCCTTTTCCAAAACTTCCAAAACATTTCTTTCTTTGTCATTGGGAAAAACCGTTATCAGCACCTTACCGTATCTTAAATCGCGGGAAGTTTCAACTCTTGTTACGGTTACAAGAACGTCCTTTCCAAAATCAACCTCCCTTAAAACCAGCTCTCCCGCAAGCTGTTTGATCAGTTCGTTCACTTTTACCAAACGATCGGCGGTCATATGGTCTACAAGGTTTTTTGTTTTTCTTCCCTGAACGCCAGCAGTATGTCATTGACTTCAATTTTGATGTCGCCGTCAAAAAGAACGCCGCATTCTTTGCCCTTTCCCGCTTCCCCGACTTCCTTTTTTTCGCTCTGAAGGCCGGCAATCTTTCCTTCGCCGATTTTTTGCTCGGCCCGGAAAACTTCAGCCCGCGCTCCGCGTTCCAGTTTTCCTTCAGTCACCCTTCCGCCGACAATCATCCTGCCTTTTTCGGTTCTGAAAATCGCCAAAACCTGAACTTTGCCTAAATCAACCCTGACAATTTCCTGTCCGGTCATGTCGTCAATCAACTTCCTGATTTTATCAATAAACTCGTAAATAATTTCTCCGGCCAAAACCTTGATTTTTTTGTCTCTGATTAAATTCAGTATCTCCGCCCCGACTTTCACCCTGAAACTGATAATCACCGCGTTGCTTAAATCCGCCAGCCGGACGTCCGATTCGTTTACGTCCCCGACGTCTTTTTTCAAAAGCCGGATTTTAACGTTTTTATAATCCAGATGTTCCAAGATGTCCGCCAACGCCTCTTCCGAGCCCTTGACGTCTGATTTTAAAACAATGTTTAAAAATTTTGCCGTTACGGCGGTTTCGCCGACTTGAGGCGCGACCTCCTCTTTGGGCGGAGACGGCAAAATCGGTTTGGCTATTTCCTGTTTTTTAAATTCTTCGGCTCTTTGCTCGGCCGCGGTTTTGTTTTTTTCCGCGAAAAACTCGTCGCCGGCCGAAGGAACCGCCGCAAGTCCGATAACCAAAACCGGCTGAGAAAAAACCGCCTTGTCAATCTTTCTTCCGAGAAAATCCTCCATTAGTTTAATCTTGCTGACCGTGGATCCAATAACCATGTAATCGCCGAGATTCAAAGCGCCGTCCTCAACCAAAAACGTTGCCACCGGCCCCCGCTGGCTGTCAAGATAGGCCTCTATCACTACTCCTTCCGCGTTTTTGTGCGGCTCACCTTTTAATTCCTCCATTTCGGCCAAGAGCAAAATCATCTCCAAAAGTTCGTCAATACCCTGTCCGGTTTTTGCCGAAATCTCCGCGCAAGGCACGCTTCCTCCCCATTGCTCGACAAAAACATTTTTCTCGGCAAGCTCTTTTTTTACCCTGTCCGCTTGAACGCCCGGCTTGTCAATTTTGTTTATCGCGACGACAAAAGGAATTTTACTCTCGGTAATATGATGAATCGCTTCAACGGTTTGCGGCTTAACTCCGTCGTCCGCCGCGACCACCAAAACCGCCACATCGGCGACATGGGCTCCTCTTGAACGCATCTTTGAAAATGCCTCGTGCCCTGGCGTGTCAATGAAAGTTATCGGCTTTTCTTTATAAGCAATTTCATAAGCGCCGATGGCCTGAGTGATTCCTCCGGCCTCTTTTTCGGCCACCTTGGTCTTTCTGATAAAATCCAAAAGAGTCGTCTTGCCGTGATCAACATGACCCATAACGACTACGATAGGGGGGCGAGTTTGAATATTTAATTGATTTTCTAATTTCTTGGACATATTCTGCCAACAATCATCTAAAATTTCTCCATCGCTTCTCTGATCGCTTTTTCCTCCTCTTCCGCCAAATTGTATTCCGATTTGCCGTTTTTAATCGCTTTGGCGTACACTCTTATTCCCTCCCGGCCAAACAGCGAAAGAATAACCGCGCCGTTATTTTGATAATCAAGCAAGGCTAGGGCAAAACTCTGGTCTCCGCCGACATCCTTGAAAGCGTTAAATCTCAACAACCCGACTTTCTGAAGGCCGGCCCTGGCAATCTTATCGACAATTTCATTTTTGCCGTAAAGGTCGGCGACCGCGTTTTCAAGCGCTTTTATCTTCTCCGCTCCGGCGGCAATGACGCCTTCCAAGTCCCCGGCTTGGCTCCCTTTGAAAAAAATTTTCAACCTCTTTTTTAAGGCAATTACTTGCCATTCAACCCAAACAAGCCACAATATAAGCACTATTTTAACAACACTCAAAAAGAAAACAACCTTCAACGGATTTTGCTGTATATATTGAATTAAATTAAAATTAGACATACAAATAGTGTATGCTCATTTTAAAATTTTTGCAAACCCGGAAATCATGATATAATGAATAAAGTCGAGCATGAATTTTTAAAAAACAACGTAAAAAAATCATATGGAAAAATCGCCAATCGTCAAAATAGTCAAAAAAGTAATTCCGGCCGTGGTTAGCATCGTCATCAGTAAAACCCAGCACCAGCTGGAAGAGGAAATTCGGCGTTTCCTTCCCTTTTCCGGCGTTCCGTTCGGTTTGGAGCCGCCGATTCGTGAAGAAATACCGCCGGAAATGTTGGACGAACGCGGCCGAATCAAAATCGGCGGCGGCTCCGGTTTCATAATCTCAAATGACGGGCTGATTTTGACAAACCGCCATGTCGTGGTCGACCCCAAGGCCGAATACACGGTTATAACAAATGACGGAAAAAAATATTCCGCCAAAGTTCTGGCTCGCGATTCAATCAACGACGTGGCGATTTTGACGATTAACGCCAAAAAATTGCCGACAGTTGAGTTGGGAAATTCAAGCGCTCTGGAATTGGGCGAAACGGTCATCGCCATCGGCACGGCTCTCGGTTTGTTCCAAAACACCGTTTCCACCGGAGTTGTTTCCGGCTTGAGCCGCTTTATCACTGCCGAGACCGGTTTGGGCGGAGAAATTGAACGCCTGAGGGGTTTGATTCAAACGGACGCGGCCATTAATCCGGGAAATTCCGGCGGTCCGCTGGTTAATATGGGGGGGAAGGCGGTCGGCATCAACACCGCCGTAGTATTTGGCGCCCAAAATATAGGATTCGCCATCCCGATTAACACGGCGAAAAAGGACTTGGCCGACATAAAAAAATACGGCCATCTTCGCCAGCCGTCCTTGGGTTTGCGCTATCTGATTTTAAATAAATCTCTGCAAAGAAAATTTAATCTGCCCAGCGACTACGGAGCGTTGATTGTCCGCGAAAGACCTGACGACGTCGCGATACTTGCCGGAGGGGCGGCCGATAAAGCCGGACTGAAAGAATATGACGTCGTTCTTGATTGCGACGGCAAAAAAATCACTTCCGACAACACTCTCCAGGACATAATCCAGAACAAGAACATCGGCGACGCGGTCAAATTAAAAATTCTGCGAAAAGGAAAAGAAATGAAATTGAAAGCAACCCTTGGAGAAAGACGATAACTTGGTCATCCGTTCTCAAAAAATCGCGGGTTTGAACCCGCGATTTTTATTTAATTTCTTCAACCGCCTCAATGTACATAGCGCCGCTCCAGGCCATAGTCGGACAACCTTGAGCACGCGGTTCTTGAGCCGAACTCAACTCGGCAAGATGTCCTAGCGCGCCCCGCCGTAATATAATATTCTCCGAAGCCCCTAATATTTTTTCAATGTAAGAGCGATATTTTTTTGAATTGACGCGATACAGCGCGATTGCCGCGAGATTATTGAGCCAAAACCAGGAATCGCCGCGATGATAACTCTTCGGAAATTCGCCCGTGTGGGCTGAACAAAAAAGCGGGTGGTTTTTATCAATCGTCGCAAGACCGCCCCAGTCAAGCCATAATTTTTCCAAAGCGCCGTCAAAACATTCCTCCCATTCTTTTGCTTTCAAAAGTTCGGGATAGACATAATAAGCAATAAAGATGTTCGGCCGAACGGTCCAATCCTCAAGGCCGTCCGCCAAAAGCGGCAGTTTTAAAAATTTTTCTCTGACTCTTTGAGCAAGAGTTGCTTCCAATACTTGATATTTTTCCTTTCCTGTCAGACGGCGCGCCAATTTATACATATTCAGCCGCAGGGCCTGAATTTCTATTCTTGCCCCTTCCCGAAAATCATTGTCGTAATTTGAGTCCATCCATGTCTCCCGCGGCCCGTTTATGTCAAAGTCATCTTGAGTATAAAATTTCAGCAAACCATCAATCGTTTTTTCCAAATAAAAAGCGACTTTCTTTATTTCTTCTTTATTCACAATTTTCAAGTCAATAAAATCGGCCGCTCTTTTAAAAAGCCAGCCCGCGGCATCGGCTCCAATCATTAAAGACCCCCTGAAACTCGGCAAACGGCCGTCCTGCCGAATCTCCTCAAGACGGGAAAGCAAAATTTCTTTGGCCAAATTTTCATTTAGACCCGCCAAGGCCTTTAAAGAAATTGCCTCATCGCGGCCCCAAAACTGAAAAAACCATGGCAAACCGGCCCGAACTCCCCCCAAGCCATCCCGAATTGCAACCAGACCGGTTAAAGAATTTTGAGCTAAAAAATAAGCGGCTTCTTGTTCTGATTTTGGCGGCTTCAAACCCGCTCTCCGCGTTTCGGCTTTATACTGCGCCGAATTTTCAAAAACTTCCTTTGCTTCATTAACCGCCGCCTCTTTTCCAAAAGCCGCGGCAAAAACCATTTTTGAAGCATTCAGGTCAATGGCGCGATAAACCCATTTTTCAAAAGGCGGCGAATTTCTTTCTTTGTCGTAATCGTATTTTCTTAAAATCCATTCTTTTTTTTCTTCAAAACCCCGCCCGACCGAACGTATTGTTTGGTCGTTCGGGCAGGCCCCGTCGGATTTGATCGCCACATAAACCGCGGGTTCATTGTCTTGATTGAATTTCACGATTAAAACGCCTTTTTCCAGACCGATTTCATAATTTCTGCCGAGTTCTTTTGATTCGTAAATTTCCTTCACGTCCAAGGTCAGGCGGACTTTATTTTTTGAATCAGTTTTATAAACCAGCGAATGACAATTTCTCGGCAGGAAAAAGGTTTCCCGGCCGGCCACGCTTTTTCGCGAAACGCCAAAAAGATTGTTTTCAATTTCCGAAAAAGCGGAAATTTCAGCGCCGGTCGCGTCAACCAAAGCGATGTTCTCAATTATTCTGTACGGCTTTGCCTCCGACGAAACAAACCACCCCTGAAAACGGCTCGCGGGGCCGACAGTCCCAAACCACAAAAAATCGCCGAGCGGATTTGTTAAAAGAAAGCCGAGCTTATTGTCGGCTTCTTTTTCAATCTTAAAATTCTCAAATGAATGGATAATTTTCATCTATTTTTCCAAAGCCAGATTATGGGCCGAAACATACTCGGTGATTAAAACCTTCCAATCGGCCCGGCCGGCCAATTTTCTTGTCGCGATTTTATTTTCAATCCGCTCCTCCCTCGTAAGCCGGCTGTAAGAATGCAAAATCCCGGCCAGATCGCGCGCCGCCTCATCGTCGCTCCTGCCGAATCTTTTCACCGCGAAAATTCCGGGATATTTTTTTTGCTCGATGTCCGGCATAAAAAACCTGCCGAGACCGGCCAGATCGCTCGTTACCGAAGCCACTCCCAAGGCCGCCGTCTCAAGCGGCGTATAGCCCCACGGCTCGTAAAAAGACGGAAAAACGCCGAGATGGCAGCCCTGCAAACCCTCCTGATAAGTGAGATTCAAAAGTCCGTCGTTTCCGGTCAGATAAATCGGATAAAATATAACCTTTACCCTGTCTTCTTCCCTGTTCAAAAGAGCGTTTTCTTCAAAGGATTTTAAAATCGCGTCGTTCGGATCCGCCAATTCGTGAGTTGACGGCGAAGGCAGTCCTTTCTTCCGCAGCTTCAATAATTTTTTCTTCATGTCAACGATAAAACTTTTTTCAAATAATTCTTCTTCGCTCAACTTGTGCCCTTCAAACAAAGAATAAAGAATGTTCTCCTCGATTTTGCCCTCCGCCTCCATAAGCTCATCTTTAACGTCCCGGAAAATTTCCCTGTTTTCAAGAATTTCCGGCTTGATTCCCCTGATGCCAGAAGGAATCCAAAAAAAAGCGATTATCGTCTTGCCGCTTTTTTCCTCTTTCAACTTTTCGTTAAGCGCACCGAGTGCCCGAACGAACAAATCAATGCCTTTATTGTGGAACTCGTACCGGGCGGCGGTGAAATAAAACAGGGTATTTTTAACGTCAAAACTATAATAAGGGAAAAAATAATAAAGGATGAATTCACGGATCCGGTCGCGCTGGAGACGATGTTTGATGCTGACGTCCTCAAAACTCGGGTACTTCTCCATGTCCAGGCCGTTGGGTAAAAGAATGTCCGGCTTGCGGCCCAAGATTTTTTCGGCCTCAATCGCCGTGATTTCGCTGATGGTCGTGAAAATATCGGCGTTTTTCGCCGCGGCTTTTTCCAAAAGATGCTTTGCCTGAACGTTCAGACGCGCCGCCTCGGAATCAGGCGCGATGTTTTTAAGTTCGGCGTAAATGTCGGCGTTCAAATTGGCCAAAGACCTTCCCAAAACCGTGGCGTGCGTCGTAAAAACGGTTTTTAAAAAAGGATAGTTTCGGCGATTTTTCGCGAGATGCAGCAAGCCGGCTCCGGCCAACCATTCGTGAAAATGAGCGACGATTTTTTTATTTTTGAATTCCCCGGCCAGCTTTTCAATCAGCATTCCGGCGGCTTTGGAAAAGACAACCGGCTCGTTGAAATCCGACGAAGCGGCCAAAGAATCAATTTTGTAATCAAGCCAAAGTTCGGTTTTGATTTGGTCGGTTTCTTTGAGGAAATTCACAAAATCAAGCAAAATGATTTTCGGCTCCCCTTCAATCAGCCATGATCCGAAATGGCCGCGAATTCCCCGCTTCTCCAGCTCGTCAAAAACCTTTTTGATTTCCTCGGGCGGCGCCTTTTCTTCAAATTCCCCTTTTACTCTGTCAATAAAATAAGGGCCGATTAAAAAATAGTTCTCCGAATAATATTCAAGCATCCGCCGAGCTTTTGTTTGAAGCACGGTATAAATCCCGCCGACCTTATTGGCCGCTTCCCATGAGACCTCAAACAAATAATCCGCCTGTGGCTTGATTTCGTGATTCATGTTAGGCATAAACTTTTAAGCGATCTTGAACCGTTTTTTCCGCCTCCTGTCTGCTTTCGGCTTTCAAAAGATAGGCGGAGAGGATTTTGTCTTGCAAAACCTCGTCAACCCATTTGGCAAAATCGTTTTTTTCCGGATTGGCGTGATAGCGATAGGTTTCATCGCTCATCCGGCCTAAAGCGCCGGCTAAATCCTTCAAGTTTGACAAAATCTGGTCGTCGCAAACCCAGAAGCGGCACTGGTCTTCGGCGTTAACGAGAGGTAATTTTTTCACCGTTTTTTTTGCCGTTTTTTTGACTGATTTTTTTGGTTTTTTGACCATATTTATTATTAAAGCAAACAATTAACAGCCGGACTGTTCATTGTTTGCTTTTTATTAATTATTTAATCTTAATTTAAAATCGCTTAGCACGTTCATATAATTTATAAACGCGTCGTAAGGCGAGTCGTAGGGATTGAAATATTTATGAACGTCGCCGTCGGCAAACCACTTGGTGCACATATAGTAAAAGTGATCCGAGGTTTGGAGCCGCCCCCAGGCGTCAATCAGATTTTTTTTCTTTGTCTTTAAAACCGCTTTCTCCAAATCATAAACGCTTTTCAAGGCCGACTGCTGGAGGATATTACCTGTCCAGGCCGAAAGATCGCGTTCAATGTCGGCCCAGGAAACCGGATTGTGAACGTCCAATTCCGCGACCGCCGGATAGTTTTTAACAACTTCCGAAGGCGTTTTAAAATCATTGTCAGGATTTTTTAAAATTTCTTCGGGCAGATGGCGGAGAAATTCAAAAATTCCGGTATCGCTCCATTGATGCTCGCCAAATGTCTCGTAATCCATGAACAAGTTGACAGTCTGGCCGTTTCCGTTGATTGCCGAGATCCATTGGCTGAACTTCGGGGCGGTCAATGGCCAATCCCGCCATTCGCGGCTTGAGAAGCGGAAAGCGATGTCGTCGGAAAGACGGTAATTTTTCAGCAAAAGTTTGATTTTTTTCGCGCCCTTGGGTTTGTAAACGAAATTCGGACTCCGCCAGTCAAGAACATGATCCGCGCCTTCGGCCAAGATTCCTTTGTAACCCATTTTTTCAACTTCTCGCGCGAGTTCATTATTGTAAATCAGCTCGGTGTTTCTGAAAATCTTGGGCTTCACGCCGAAAAGTTTCTGAATTTTTTGGCCGTGTTTTTTGACTTGCCTTTTAAACTCATCTTTTGAATGTAAAAAGGCCAGGGAGTGATAATATGTCTCGGCTAAAACCTCAACCCTGCCGGTTTTAACAAGTTCCTGAAACGACTTCAAAACCTCGGGCAGATGCTCTTCAAGCTGATCCAAAAAAACGCCGGAAAAAGAATAGCTTACCCTGAATTTCGGATATTTTTTCAAAAGTTCCAGAATTAAATTATTTGCCGGCAAATAGCATTTTTCGGCGACTTTTTTCAGCACCTTTATATTGTTTAAATTGCTTTCCGAGGAATCGTTAAAATAAAGAGAGTCGCGGCCAATGTCAAAAATCCGGTATTTTTTTACCCGATATGGCTGGTGAACTTGAAAATAGAAACAAACGGAAGGCATATAAATAACTAATGACTAATAACAAAAAGTTCAAACGGTTGTTAATCCTTTATAAATCCCGAGACAACGCGCGGCGGCTTCCTGCCAGCTGAATTTGCCGACCTCGCGGCCGCCTTGCTCTTTTAAATGTTCCCGAAGCTGGCCATATTTTAAAATCGACAAAATTTTGTTCGCCATCTCGTCAATGTCCCAAAAATCAACTTTCAAACAATGCTTCAGCGTTTCCGCCACTCCGGACTGTTTTGAAATCAAAACCGGCGTGCCGCAGGTTAAGGCCTCAAGCGGCGCGATTCCGAACGGCTCGGAAACAGAAGGCATCACGAAAAGATCGGCCGCGCGGTAGAGCTTTTCCAATTTGGCGTCTCTTAAAAATCCGACAAATTTTACCTTGTCTGCCAAACCGAGCCATGCCGCGCCTTCTATCAATTTTCTCTCCATGTCCCCGGAGCCGGCGAAGACGAACAAAACGTCGGGATAATAATCAACGACTTTTCTGGCCGCGGACAAAAAATAATCCGGCCCTTTTTGGAGCGTCAGGCGGCCGGTAAACAAAACAATTTTATTCTTTTTCTTCAGTTCGCCGAAATGTCCGCCGGCGTTTTGCCAATCGGCCGGGTCAACGGCGTTATGAACGACTTCTATTTTATTCGGGTCAATGCCGTAATGAGAAACAATTTTGTCTTTCGTGTAATTGCTTACGGCGATTATTTTGTCGGCCGCCCCCAAACCGGCCCGTTCTATATCATAGACCTTTTGATTGACGTTCAAACCGCCGGTTCGGTCAAATTCCGTGGCGTGAACGTGCGCGACGAGCGGTTTTTTTGAATTTTTTTTTGCCTCCATGCCAGCCGGAAAAGTCAGCCAGTCGTGAGCGTGAATTACGTCGTGCGGCTCGGAAGCGGCGACACGCTTGGCCAATCGCGCGTAGCGATTTACCTCCTCAAACAAGTTCCGGCCGTAAAGAGCACCCGCCTTTTCTTCGTTTCTTGAGTATTGATGGGAAGAAAGATAAGGAGTTAAAGAAGAGTCGATCGAAATGATTTTTAAGGGCTTTGAATTCGCAAATTTTATTTTAAAAAAAGTTTTTTCGATTTTGATTTTTTTTGGAAGAACGAAAACAATCTCCGCTCCCTGATTGCTCAGGGCTTTGGTCAAACCATGGCAGGCGACCCCCAGACCGCCGCTATTATGGGGCGGAAACTCCCACCCGAACATTAATACTTTCATCGCTATTCATTTTAACATTTTTGAAAAATCAATACAACGCGAGTTTATTGCTATTGGCACAGCAGAGCCGCACCGACAGCGCCGGCGTTTTTGCCAAGTTTGGCGAGAACAATTTTAAGTTTCCGTCGGCTGAGCGGAGAGATGATATGTTTTTTGGCCGTTTTCCTTGCCTGCGGCAAAAAAAGACCGGCCGCGCTCGCCAGTCCGCCGCCTAAAATAATAAGTTCCGGGTCCATAACATTAACGATATTGGCGATTCCCAAACCAAGATTGGTCCCAAGAGTTTCATAGACCTTTAAGGCATTTTTATCGCCCCGCCTTGCTTTGGCCTCAAGATTTATCGGCGATTCATGAGAAATGCTTTTAATAAACTTTTCAGAGGCCAAGTCCTCAAAAGTCCGCGTACCGTCAAGAATCATCCAGCCGACCTCTCCGGCCGAACCAAAAGCGCCGTGATAAAGAGAGCCGTTAATGACAATTCCGCCGCCGACGCCGGTGCCCAAAGTAATGCCGACAACATTTTTAAAACTTCGCCCCGCTCCCAGCCGTGCCTCGGCCAGAGCGAAACAATTGGCGTCGTTGTCCATCCCGGTTTTTAATTTGAAATATTTTTCAACAGTCCGAGCCGGCCGCGTCCCGTTCAAAAACTTCAAATTCGGGGAGTTCAGCAAAATTCCCTTTTGAAAATCAATCTCCCCTGCTATACCAAGACCGATACCGGCAATTCGCGACTTTGGAACGCCGGCAATGACGTTCTCAATCAATTGAATCAATTGATTGAGCAGCTTTTTTTTCTTTTTTGGGGTCGCGATGGTTTGCCGCCGAACGATTTCATTTTTTCTCAAATCAAAAAGCATGGCGTTTATTTTTGACCCACCGACGTCAACTCCGATGGAAAATATTTGTTTATTTGGCATATTCATATTTTAGCAAAAATAACGGAATATAAAAAGACGGGTTGACCCCGTTGCTTATTATAAGTATATTTAAATTATGACCAAATATCCATTAATCCGAAAAATTTATCTTTATTTATTCGCCCTGATTGGTTTGGTTTTAATTACCGTCGGGTGCGTAAAATTGGTCGGACTGGCGCTAAAAACTTTCGTTTTTACCAAAGCCGACATTTATTACGAGTATCCAATGGCAAGACCGGTAAAACCGCCGATTCCCGAAGGGCAAGAAACGGAACTCCAACAGCCGGGCAAAGAAGAAGTTGAAGAATATCAAAAAAACCAGCGGACTTCTCAAAGACAAAGAGAGGCGGCCGAGGCTCTGGCAATGATTATCGTCGGCTTGCCTTTATACTTATACCACTGGCGAATTATTAAAAACGAAAAAGACCCGGAAACTGGCGGCAATGAGGGATAAACACCGCGCGAAATCCGCACCGTCCGATTTTCCAAATTTAAAAACCGATTCTTGAAAATCGGTTTTTTGATTGAATATTAAAACAAAAAATATTATTCCATAAGCATGGAACGATTTTTGACAAACAACAAATAAGCCGGCGCCAGGAAAATGAAAAAATGAAGAATCATAAACAAACCGACAAAGAACAAATCATACCCTTGCAGAAAATATTTGGTTTGGAGGATTACCGCCACGCCGAGAGACATCCAAAGAGCTAGGCGGCCAGGACTGGTTACTTTAAGGTAATTGCGCGAAATTTTGAAAATAATCAATCCAAAAAGGGAGCCGTAAATAATTTTGTTGATAAAATATTCCCCGGGCACCGCGAAACGCGGACTCGCGTTATGAGCAAAAAAATCAAAAAAAGTGCCGATAACAATGACCAGTATAATGATTGCCAGTTGTTTTAACGTCGCCCGGTAATTGATTTTCATAATCATCATTCTATCACCGTCACCTTTCCTTTCATGGAAGGATGAATCGCGCAGTGATAGTAGAACTCGCCCGGCGAGGTAAAAGTAAAACTGAAATTTTGGTCTTGTTTGAGAACGGGGCTGTTAAGCATGCTGTCGTTGTCGCCTGTAACGGTGTGGTTCACGCTGTCGCGGTTGGTCCATGCGATAGTCGTCCCTTTTTTAATCGTGACGTCGCCCGGTTCAAAAGCAAAACTTCTGATAATTATCGAAACTGACTCCGACGGCGAAAGAGCCGGCGCGGGTTCCGGGAGGGGCGCTTGGGATGAATTGTCCTGGGCCGGCATTTGTTCGACCAGCGAGACTGGGGCGAAAAAAAACCATACACCGACGGCAATTACGACGACGATTACCGCGATTGCGGCGAGAAATAAAGAGTTTTTCATAATACCAGTATTATAACAAAAAAATAAAAGGGCGGGAAGATTACTCTTGCCCGCCCCGTTGTCGTGCGTTTACTTCTTGGAAACTATTCTGCGGATGTTGGAAAGGATGCCGCGGCGCGTGTTCATAAAGACCATGACAGTGGCGCCGCGACCGTCGTAGAACTCAAGATTGTCGTGCCACCTCTCGTCGCACTTGACCTCTATTCCCCGTTCGTTCTCGTTGAGCGTTTCAACGACCGTTCCCGTCCGCCAAATATCGCCGGCTGTCCTGACTTCAACCCGAGTGCCGAGCGGGAAGTCCTTCCACCCTTGCTCAAGGGCGTCCATACCGGGATCATTCCAATGAAGCCGTCCGCCCGTTGTTTCGGCAAGGTAGTCCACCCCGATTCTCAAAAGAACGTTGTTAAAACTTTTTCGCGGAGTTTGACGGACAGAATCAAAATTAACAAGAACAATCTTTTTTCTCAAAGCAAACGCCATGCCAAGAACAAAAAGAGAACCTTGGGATTTCTCGTTCCACCAAACATGAATCTCCTCGGCATCTTCGATTGCCTGGCGATTGTCCTGGCAGATGCGCAATCCGACGGAGTCGTTTTGGTCGGTGTCTCTCGGGGGCCAATGTACTGTATGCCCCGACCTTACCAAATTCAGAACATAGCGCACAATGGCGTTTTTTTCTTCATCCGTAATTCCGCGCACCGGACATATCAAAAATATTTGCATTCCGTTTCTCCTTTTTTTAAGGTGCCAAAGCGTCCGGTCAAATGACTGACCGGACGCCCTTATCGCCCGATAGAGCGAATTCTTCTCATCCCAAGATTAAACTTATTCGCCGATGATTGCAAGTTTGCGCATAATGTGTGTTGACTTGCTTGAGCAATAAATGTATCTTTTATATAGCTCATTAATAGCACAGGCACTGGAGGGCAAGGAAAATGAAACAAGTTGTGCAGAGAAAAACTTTTTACGCGTGTTCGGTGTGCGGAACAAAATATCCGAACAAGAAAACAGCGGCGCGATGCGAAAAAAGAACGCGCGAAAAGAAAGCGTTTGTAATCGGAGACAAGGTGCGCAATATCGAGCCGCGCATATGCGGGCTGATGGGTGAAGTATACGTCTTTTCAGGAAGAATCGTGAAGATACTCGGCCCAAAACCGTCCGATTACGAATACGAAGTAAAGTGGCTGGGAGGCAAAGAAAAAAGAGTCAATGGCCATGTTTACCTGTACGAAATCGAGTTTAAGTGTCCCCACTGCAAAGAAAAAAGGAACGAATACTATTACGCTCCCGAATTACAATTAATTCGCCGATAATCACTTATCGGCTTTTTTGATAATTGGTGGTACCTTTTGGTTAAAATCCAAACCTACTTTGACGAGCATCCGGACGAGGACTGAACCGCCCCGCCGCCGCTCGCTGACGCTCGCCACCCCGCAAAAAAGTTTTCTTCACTTTTTTTGATTTGCGCGCGCCCGATTTGACATAATAAGTTTTTGCTTCCGCATTTGTTTTGGTTGTCGCGGTTTCCTGTCCTGTTTCGGCGACTTCGTCGGTTTTATTGTCCGAAACAATTAACCCCACGGTGCCCAATATCATCTTCCGCATCCTCACAACGCGACTCACGCGGCGCTCCGCCAATCAAAAAACATCAACCATTTCTGAAAAGTTTTTTAGCAAGACGCGGGAGAAAGTATTCATTGACATCAAAAATTGAATATACAAAGTATAATAATTCTAGAAAGTAAAAATAAATACCATATGAATCGGGCACACCCACAAACTCAATCTTATCTCGTGTCTCACGCCATAACCGACCATAAAGATATTGAAGACGAAATAATCTTTTTTTACTACTTATGACTATCACTCTTTCTAATGAGCAACCAATAAGCATTTCTTTCGTGAACTTGATATTTTCAATTGTGGTGCGAGAATTCTCTTCAACAAAAACTGGTATCTCAACACTCTTTTGCAGGTATTTCGCGCCAAACGAAGCTTCAGCCGGACAATTTTTCCTGGTTGTTCCGCCACTTACCATAATTCCATCAACGGTTTTTTTATCAGCAAGTTCGATTGCTTTTTTGAGTCTTTTAAAAAATTCCTGATGCGGTTGACATCCTTTATACGGTTTCTCGCCGTGGACAATAATAAAACGTTTTAATTCTTTTAGAGACATTTGCGATTATCAATTTATGAAAAAATTTCTTTTGCCTTTGCGAATTATTTGAAGCTCGCCTGAACGGGCGCGATTTATTCACACTGCGATGGCGGCAAAGTTGAAGAGCTGAAAGGATACTTTGCGGTGTTTTTTATAAAAAGGCTCCTGAATTCGTTTTCGTTTTTCTAATTCTTTTTCCAATGCTTTTCCGGCATTTTTCGCAGCCCGTACGCCTTTTTGAAATCGCTCAAAATTTTATTTATCTCTTTTCGCGTTATGACTTTTCTTTGCTTGCCATAATGATCCAGATCGCCGAGCGCCACAGCGGGAACAACGTGATAATGCATATGCTCTATGCTTTTGATTTTGCCGATCTTGCCCTCGCGCGCCAAAACGGAACAATTATGATAGCCGAGCTTGTGAAGCAACGATAAGCCATATCTTATAAGCGCCGTGATGTCCGCCATTTCATTTTTCCGAATATCCAGTATGGCATGGTCATGCTTTTTGGGAATCACGAGCAAATGATGCTTGTGATACGGAGCAATGGCATAGGTCAAATACGCTCTTTTATTTTCCTTTATGATTCTGTCTTTTGGCTCACAAAACGGGCATCGGTTTAAATTTTTTAAAAATGTTTTGTACAGCATAGTAAGATTTTTGCGCCATTAATATACCAGCGAAATATGAAACGAGAAACGGAAACGGGGTCAGGGGCTTTTCTCAAGAGCTATTCGATTTTATCCGACTTCTCAAGGGAATATATTATATCACCGGTTTTAAAATAATACAAAAAGCCGACTTCTCAACGAAATCGGCTTTTTGTTGTCCAAAACCACTTATTTTATCGTGGTTCGAACTTGGTAATCTGGCGGTGGCGATGTCCCGAAGTTAGAACCGAAAAGACGCTTTAATTTCTGGATTCTTGATACAAGTATACAGAAATTGAGGAAAATGCATAAGGAGCATCCTGAGTGGTTTGAAACGCCTAAGCCAAAGTCGGATAAGGGTAAAAACGAGGTTGATTATTCGATAAAACCTTAGGGCATATCTAATCCCATCTCGGCCACGTAATCTCTCATGTGCCGATTTTTATCAGCCACCTCTTTTTCTAGTATTGTGATCTTTTGCAAGAGAGGTTTTTCTTGTAATTCGACCGCAATTAACTTCGCCCTTGCCAATAATTTTTTTGCCCGACCGAAAGTGTAAAAGAGTTTCATTTTCACAGCAAAGTTGTAGATGGCGTTTGCTTCCTCTGATTTCTTGCCGTCCGTACGGAATTCATTAATAGACCTTTCAAAGTATCGAATACACTTCGCTTTGGAGTCCATGATTTTTCTTCTACTAATACTATCGTAGAGAAATCTATCGAGATTCCATCTCCTAGTAAAATACAGGTTAGCAATTTTGCTTTTGATTTTGCCTCCTTTTTGGAAGTCGAGCATATCATTGAGATACCTCGAACTGTAAAAATCTCCGATCGCCGAAAAAAGATGTCCACGAAAATAGTGATCGGTGCCTTTCTCGGCTTGTTCAATTACCGCCTCTATCAGCGAGTCGATTTCTTTTTCAAGAGGTTTTCGCATTTCAACGATTGCCTCGTATTCTTTTTCATCTCGCTCCAAAGAGAAATCTATCCACTCAAAAACATTTGAAGAGAGCATTAAATTTTTCTGCCGATGCACCATCGAAGAGAGGCGCGTAAGAAGAAAAATACTCTTTCGTGCCATAAGGTAAGAGCGAACCTCGTCATTACCAAGTTTCGTGGCAATCTCAATTCCCTCTGTCGCCACGTTAAGGAGCGTATCGTTCTCGGTTACATGATCGAGGACAACGAGAAAAGCCAAAAGAATATCCAATTTGACTTTTGGGTCTTGTGTCGTAATAGCTTCAAGTATCTTCCTTGCCTCCGGATGTCTCCCTTCGGCGATGAGATTGCGAGCGTTATTTAGTTCTTTTGTATTTGCCATAGTGTTTTCTGTTCTTAAATCGAGCGATCCTTTGTTGAATTTCATGCCTTAAATATCTCCAAAGGAATACGGGGTCAAGGGGTAAACGACGGAACCAACGCGTTTTCAGCTTTTCAGAGTTAGCAATGAAATACTTATGAGAATGCCCATACACCATACGATTCCAATCGTGAACCATATCCTCATCAAGTTTGATATACCCACGGAGATTATTGATCCAACTAAAACAAACAGAAATCTCTGGAGATAGGGCGAGACGCACTTCGACATGTTTTTGTCCCAGTCCAGGCCCCATGAATCTCTGAAATTGGAGCTTGCTGTTGAAAAGAAATGCCGGGGAGTCGGAAGTAATAAATGAAACGCGCTTGTTTTTTGTACACAAAAACGCTGTATTCATTTGCGAAAGTATTTTTGTTATCTCTGGAATCATTTGAATAACGCTCAACTTGTGTGCATCTTCCTTTTCTTTCTCCCATTCAAGAGAAGTCTTATGTGGCACGCCGTGCGCAATTTCCATTTGCTTTGCATGATCAACAATCTGATCTATAAAGTGTTCAATGTTTTCTTTTTGCTTTAATGTGCGTTGAAGCATCGCCGCTACAAACGCGCAAAAAACCAAGTGCTCATAAGGAGCAAGTGGTATTTTTTTCTTGATCTTGTTCTCAAAAATTACCGAGTATTCACTCTCAATTTGAGCAAGGGTTTTCTCGATCACATAATCGCCCTTGAGCGTATAAAAATCAGTCTCCGCAAGGATATTTTTTGGTGCCCGTTTCTTTCCTCGTTTTGCTTCTCGCTCAAAAATCCAAACATATGGTTCATGTCCGGGCGGAGTGTTTGGATCCACAAATTGCTTTAGATAGCATTTTGGAATAATATGTTGATTTTTTGGTTCAGACATGGGGATAACTTCGACTTGATTAGGTTTATGTTAGGTATTATACTTTAGGTATGGAAAAAAAGTCAATCGTGGGGATAGGCAAGCCGTCAAAACGGCAAGCCGAAATCCTACAATTCATCTCAAAATTTCGTGGTGGTAAGGGTTACGCCCCATCTCTTTCAGAGATTGCAGGCAATTTTAAAGTATCTGTTCCAACGATTCATCAACATGTATCCTATTTGCGACAGAAAAATCTTCTTACCACAGAAAAAGGTAAAAGACGCTCAATTCAAGCATTCAATAACCAAAAGAGTGGAACAGTAGAAATTCCACTTATGGGGCTTATTGCCGCAGGTGGCCCCATCGAAGCGATTCGAGATCCTCGACCAATTGAAGTGCCGAGAAATATGCTTTCGGCAGGGGCAAACTTCTATGCACTCAAGATCGCCGGAACAAGCATGATCGAGGACGGTATTTTTGATGGTGACATTGTTGTCGTGCGCGAACAGTCAACGGTTGATGACGGCGAAAAAGCTGTTGCGTATTTGCCAGACAAAGATGCCGTTACGCTTAAAAGAATTTATAAAGAAAAAAATCGTATTAAACTAGTCCCAGCAAATCAGAAAATGAAGCCTTTCTATGAGACTAATGTGGAAATACAAGGGAAAGTCGTCGGAGTTCTTAGGAAAGAATTTTAATAAATGGTAAAATAGAATCAGACATTTTATGAAGAAAAAGGAAATAAAATTTAAATTAGCAGAATTATTCTCCGGTCCGGGTGGGCTCGCGCTCGGTGCAATCCGATCCTCTGCTGAAAATAAAGATACTATCTATGGTATCGAGCCTATTTGGGCAAACGATTACGACGCTGATACATGTAAAACATATGCTCGCAATATTCACAACGGAAATGAAGAAAGTGTCGTTTGCGCTCCTGTCCAAGAAATAGATTTTAAAAAAGTACCAAAGTTTGATGTGCTTGCTTTTGGATTTCCCTGCAATGATTTTAGTGTCGTTGGTGAACAGAAAGGTTTTGACGGAAAATTTGGACCTCTTTATTCTCATGGAGTCAGGGCAATAAACACACATAATCCAAAGTGGTTCATTGCGGAAAATGTCAGTGGCCTACAGAGCGCAAATGGAGGTAATGCTTTCAAGCAAATTTTGAAAGACCTCGGTTCAGCAGGAAAAGGCTATGTTCTTACGCCACACTTATATAAATTTGAAGAATATGGAGTACCGCAACAAAGGCATCGTATTGTCATTATCGGCATAAGAAAAGATTTGGGTTTGAAATTCAAAGTTCCTGCTCCGACTACAAAGAATGATTATGTGAGTGCGCGCGAAGCAATAGAAAATCCACGGATATCAGGTGATGCGCAAAATCACGAGCTTACTAAGCAATCTGCAGGCGTTGTTGAGCGACTAAAACATATTCCTGCCGGAGAAAATGCTTGGTATGAGGGTATACCCCAACATTTGAGGTTAAACGTAAAAGGTGCTCGCATGAGTCAGATTTATAAACGGCTAGACCCTAAAAAGCCCTCTTACACTATCACAGGGAGCGGAGGCGGCGGAACACATGTCTACCACTGGTCAGAGCATCGCGCACTTACAAATCGAGAACGAGCACGACTTCAATCTTTCCCCGACAACTTTGTATTTGAAGGCTCCAAAGAAAGCGCAAGGAAACAAATTGGCATGGCAGTGCCTCCTGTCGGAGCACAGGCCGTGATTTCTGCTGTGCTAAAAACTTTTGCAGGAATCCCTTATGAATTTGTTGAGTCAAAAATGACTAACGGGGAAGCTAACGCACAAGAGATAGCGAGTTTATTTGATGGAGTAGAGGTGGGGGTTAGAGTTGCTTTGTAAGCTCTTCCCAATCTTTCTTTGATTTTCTCAAGAGACCGGACTCTTTAACAAATCGTACACCGTCAAATTCTTGTCCGGGAATTGATTTTGTTTCTCTTAAGTCGGTGTAATGACACCAGCCCACAACCTCACAGGGGATATTTATAAAGTCAGGCATCAAATCTTTATATTTTGAGTAATGAGGTTTATTCTTTACAGCTTCGTTCACTTCCTCTTTTGTTAGTCTTAAAAGATGGTCATCGGGAATATTTGGGCGACAATAGATATAAATATCTGATCTACGCTCTTTTATCCTTATCTCATTTTCTCCGAGCACCAAGAAAGCACTTTTTGGTTTAGACGACTTTATGCCGATGCCTATTTTTGGCGTTCTCATCTTCCCATTTTCCTTAACAGCAGTAATGTCTTGCAAAACAATCTTATCACGAATATCAAAATCAAGTTCAATATCTACGTTAAACTCTCTTTTCAGAAATTTCTTTACAGCAACTTCTCCAAGCTGTCCCTTAACCCAATTTGTTATTTTTTGTCCAAACTCTCTCTGTCGTCCAGTACCAAAATCTGACTGCACATAATTGCGGAAGTGTTGTGCTAGTGCAAAATCTAAACATAGGGCATAGTCGTCTTTATTCAGATCAACAGTTCTCCACGCCAAACTATCCTTCCATTTTCGTAGGACATTTTCGTCAAAGTAAAAACGACCCCTGCCACCGTTCCTATCGATACATGGAAATTCAGCCGCATTTTTGAAGTAGTTGTCAAAAGTCTTGTCATCAAGACCAAGAAATTCAACAGCTTCTTTTTTAGTTAATAACTTAGGCATAATCTTTATCTTAGTCCAAGAACCCTTATTATATCTCGGTTCGAACTTGGACATCTGGCGGAGGGAGTGGGATTCGAACCCACGTGCCTCTTGCGAGGACAGCGGTTTTCGAGACCGCCCCGTTATGGCCGCTTCGGTATCCCTCCATTTAAATACCGTTTATAATGCTTTGGGTTATTTGTCCCTATTTCTTGAAAGAAACGGACGATCTCGTCTTGTTTGCGAATAAATAGCGATTTCTGTGAAGTTCTATGAGTCGGTGAAAAACCCAAACTTTGAAGCATCTTTATCACGTCGTTTAACAACTCTTCAGCATAGCTTGTTATTGCTAAACCAAAATGTTTATAAATTTTTTTATTTATTTTATGGACGTCTACATAAATACAGCCATCGGTGTCAAACAGTCCTCGGATAAAAGCTTTTTGATACAAAGCGTTGCTTAATATCCAAATTGGTATTGAAAGACCTTTCTGCAGTTTGTTGCCAACAGGCATACCATGACGATTGAGAAACTCAGCCAACGCTTTAGAAGAAGCCACAACGACAACCGTATTTTCATTTGCATAATATTTTAACTTTGCTGAAATACCAAATAAATCCTTAATAAGTTCTTTGATAAATAATGCGTGTGCTTTGTCTGTTTTGGAATTCGTTGTAATACTTACTTGGTATTTTGATACATGACCGTCACCAAACAGGATACCCATGAATTCAGCAAATTTTTGTGAATAACGCGGCTCATTTATATTCTTTAAAACTTTAAAATCAGTCTGCTTCTTAGCGTGAGTTATTAATGACGCAAACCCACCTCGTTTTCTTCCCTCTGGAGTTCCGAAATTGCCATGCAACCGCATCCTCACAAGCGCCCCTTTCTTTGCCGCATCGTTAATGTGCCAAAAGTCGGAAAGAAAAATGGGCGATAATTCATCTTCATGAAGCCCTGAAGCGACCCTAAATCTTTTGAAGACCTTGAAAGGTATAGAATATTTACCTTGCCTCCAATCTCTTAATGTTCTCGTCGAAACCCCGCTTGTAATTGCGGCATTTTTCCAACTTTTATGTTTCTCTAATACTGCATTAAATAATTTTTTTAAACTCGCTTTTGATAATTTGACTCGCATATTATAAAGTTAGTGTAACATACGAAAAGTTTTAAGTCAACCACTCAGGCACGCCTCCTTTCAATTGTTAACAATACAATATTTTTTCAAATTCGGCAAATCTTGCGCTTTGAGGCGAATTATGTATAATTTGGACGGGGTTCTTTTAAAAAGGAGATTTTGTGGCTATCAGAATAGAAATTGAATCTGAAACAGCAGTTTCCAAACGTCCCGCGCGCGCCCTTGTTTACGAAAACGATCAACTCGTAGCAGAAGTAATCGCAGAGGTTGATCTGAAACAAGGCGCAGACGATGGGTATTACCACTGCGTCACGCTCAAAAAAATAATGAGCAAAGGAGGCGGAGTGAACATTTTGGATCAAGCGCGGCGTGAAAAAAGAATTGTGGAGGCAATTTTATATTTTGCCTCCGACGAAGGTAAAAAGTACCTGCCTTCCATGTCCAGAGTCGTTCTGTTTGAGTTTATTGCCGCCGTGGCCGCATATTTAAGCGGCGAAGCGGGGGTTGAAACTTACTTGGAGGGCGGCGGAGAGCGCATTTATCGGACAAACAAAGAGACGGCCAAGATTTTTGAAAGATTCGGCGAAAAACTTCCAAGTGCCGTCAGAACGCCAATACAAGAGCTGATTACTCTGCGCTTTGTGTCGGATCACGGCGAAAAGTGGCACGAAAATTCTTTTGAAAACTGGTTTCACACGATAGCCGAGCCGCCTATCACGCATTCAACGTTTTCATTGTCCGTCACAACCATAGAGCACATCAAAACGAACGCGATTCCCTGCTTTGACGCCGAAACAATAAATCACCTGAAAGCAATCGCGGACTGCATGAAAAAATACATTGAAAAGGACTTGGAGTGCATTCGCGAACATTTCGGATGGTAAATTTAAATCTAAAAAACCGACAAGTCGTCGGTTTTTTTTAATTGCACATTTAAACAAGCTATTGTAATATAAATTCATGCGGGAAGAACTGCAAAAAATTTGCGAGGAACGCGGTTTTTCGGCCGAGGAAATCGAGCGGCTTTTTTCGTTTTTGGCGCGGTTAAACCCGCCGGAGCGGCAAACGCTCTTTTTGGCTTTGAAGGGGTTTCCGGAATATCTGCCGGCTTTCAAAGAAATTCTTGCGGCGAAATTGGACCTTACCGCGAATCCAAACCCTGCAAAGCTGGCGAATATTTTAAGCGAAGAAGAAAAAAAATTATCACAAATGATAAACAACCTAAAACATGAATCCTGAATTTAAGCAATCTAAATTTGAGAGGCCGGAAAAAATGGAGGCGCGATTAGAACAGCCCATTGAATCCTTAAAAGAGGGGGAACGTTCAATTTTCGCGAAAGCGGCGGAGGTTTTGGAAAACTTGCCGGGCAAAATTCTTGAAAAAAGCCATAAAGCAAAAGCCATCGCGGCTTTTGCTTTGCTCCTTGAGGCCTCTACTTTGTTCACGGAAATGGCCTGGGCGCAAGAAACGAAAAAATATACGCCCAAAGAAATTCCGGCCGAGCCGGCGGCGGAGTTTGTTTTAAAAGAACAGCCGCGGCTTGAAGCGCCGTTTGACTGGAAAAAAGTCGTGAACGAAATAAATGTCAGTTATGAGGCGCCTTATATTGCCAAGAAGGAATTTGAGGCGGAAGATATCAATCTTTACAACCTTGAGTTCGGGAGTCAGGAACAACAGAATCCGAAATTTTACAAAGACCTTTCGTTAGGTGAAAGAAGCGAAGCCGAAAGCGTATACATGTCAGGCTTATTTCGACTTTCAGCGCAGGAATTCTTTAATACTTTAAAAGAGCACGCGTCCGAACTCAACGACAAACAAAAATTGCTCGCGTTGCAATGGCTCGGAAACGATCTGGCCAGAACCTACAACTACGACATGCTCAAAAACGACAAGTATGTTGAAATCTCGGACGAAGAAATGTTTCAAGCTCTTCATTCCAACAAACCTTCGGGAATTTGCGGCAATATTCATACCTTTATGGTCAAAGCCGCGGAACGGCTCGGCGTGGAGGCGTGGCTCCAGAACGGCTTTACTTCAAAGACAGAACACGTGTGGATGGGAGCAATGGTTGAAAATCAAGGGAAAAAAGAAATTGTATTTGTTGATTACAACAACGTGATTCCAACCGGAACTTCAAACTATAAAGAAGCCATGGGAGTCATAGAACGGAGAAACAAAGAAATCGCGCTTTTCAATTCTTTTGTCGGAGACACGAAAGAGGTTTTGTTTCCGGTAAAAAGCTACGCCCAGGAGACGATGGAAAAAGCGGCGGGATTTGAGGAAATCGGCAAAGGGCTTTCGGAAAGATTGGAAACGGGAGAAATTCAAAAAGAAAGAAAATTGGAAATCAAATTCGGGCCGGAAATGAAAGAAATCAAGTTCGACCGCGATAATATTGGACTTTACTACATCAATTATCAGAACTCGGGCAATGTTTACAATTCTTTGGAAAATCTGAACGCGGTCAGGGGCAGTTTGCGGCTGGGAGGCAAAAAATTAGGCGCGGAAACCGACCTGACGATGATGCATTTTGACATCAAGGACCTTGGCACGAAACTTTTCCCCCGCGACGCGATTGTGGCTCGCCTCGCGGCAAATTACATTGAGTCAAAACAACTGACAAAAGGCGATTACGGCAAGTTTGCCTTGAATTTCGGCGCGACAATTGAAAGCGGTATTGCCTACTTTCTTGAAGAAGGAATGTCGGCTTCCAAAACCAGCGGCAAGAGCGAGGCCGGTTTGGGGGTTCGGCTGGCTTATTTGAATCCGGCCGAAACCGGAAAAATCTTTTTGGAAGTCCAGGACGCTTTTCGCGGAACGATTGACGACTTTCAAAATCAGGATTTGATCGTAAAAGAAATTCTTCGGAAAATCGCGGTTGGCGGAGAATACAAAGTCAGGGAAGGAACGCTGGTAAATTTGGAAACGGCCATGGCTCAACTTGACTACGGCCGAAATTATTTAATCAAAGCCGGCCTGACCGAAGGGCCCATCAAATCAGAAATCAGCTGGCTGAAGGAACTCTCCGAATTTGAACTGGTCAAACCTTCAAAAGAATTGATTGAAGGGTCGCTTGGCTATCAATTTGCTTTGAGCAAAACCAAACAGGGGCCGATTGGAGAAATCAATATTTTTGGCGGCGTCGGCGAAGAAAAGTACAAATACGCCGGGCCGCAAAAAATTCAGAATGTCGGCGTAAAATTAAGAATAATTTTGTGGTAGGGGTTGACCCGTCCGCTTGAATCGCTATACTTAAAGTAATGGCTTTTTAACAAAATAAAAAGGAAAGCAAAGTGCTGAAAAAAATTCTCGTTTTGTTGATTTTAGCCGCCGTCTTTTTTGGACAAAACGGCGTTTTTGCCGGAACCATTCTGGAACAGGAAAAATACGGAACGGTTTATAAAGTTGACGTAACGCTTGATTCGGAAAGCCAACTGTGCGTGAAAATTTACAAAAATGAACGAATTGAAGAAATCTACAACGTCGTAATTGAAGATGTTAATGATCAATATCCGATTTTTGCCGACACTTTCACGGTTGACGCGGAAAAAAATCGTACCGGTTGTTTCAATCTTCCAAACATTCCCGAGGAATTTGATCTTTATATCATTAAATTTGATCCGGAACAATTTTCCGGAGGAATAGCTCACGACATCCCGTTTAATCACATAAAACTGTCTTCTCTCCCTGTATATTAATTTTTAATTAATCCGAGCCGTTGAATACCCAACGGTTCTTTTTATTTTCATTGACGAAAACGGCAAAAAAACTTACTATGGGTTCAATGGTTCTTTGAAAAACGAGGGCTAATCCATGATGACAAAGGAAGCGATAGAGTTTTTTTACGGCGCGTTCGCCGGCGCGATTCATGAACTCGCGCTTAAATACGGCGGCTATCTTAACGCCCACGCTCACCTTGACCGGGCCGGCACTCTTGACAATAAATATTTGGAACATTGCGGAACAACGCCGCTTTCGGCCTCAAGCGTCCCTTTGCGGGTAAAACAAACCCTGACCGGCGAACTTCACAAAGGCCCGGCGTACGAAGCCAAAAATCTCAAAACGAGAATGACCCGCTGTCTAAAACTGGCGGCGGCAACGCGGACCAAGCGGCTCGTCTCTTTTGTTGACGCGACTCCGGATATTCAAGGGACTGCCATCCGCGCGGCGGTTGAACTCAGGGATGGATTTAAGGACATTGTCGATCTTTCCATCGCGGCTCATCCGATTTTCGGATTCAAAACCGACGCGAAATTTCCGAAATCGCGATGGGAAACGTTTGAAGAGGCCTGCGCCATAGCCGACATCATCGGCGCCCTTCCCGAACGCGACAGCCGGCCGGGAAGCGTCGGCGCGGACGAACACATCCGCCGCGTTCTTGGTTTGGGAAAAAATCTCCGCAAAGAGGTTCACGTTCACGTTGACCAGGACAACGATCCGCGCCAAAACCAGACGCTTGATTTGATTCAGGCCGTCCGGTGGATCGGTTCTCCGGAAATTCAGGGGCAGGAAAGGCCGACCGTCTGGCTCGTCCACGCCATTTCGCCTTCGGCTTACTCCGAAGAAAAATTCAAAAAAACGTTGGACGGCTTGAAAGAACATCAAATCGGAATCATTTGCTGTCCGAGAGCCGCGCTTTCAATGCGGCAGTTGCGTTCTTTAAACGCTCCGATCCACAACAGCGTCGCCCGGCTCCTGGAAATGGCGCTTGTCGGCATTCCGATAAGAATCGGCACCGACAACATCGCCGACATGTACATCCCGACATCTTCCGGAAACGTTCTTTACGAAATGCTCGTTTTGGCCGACACGCTTCGTTTCTATGACGTTGAAGTTCTGGCAAAATGGGCTTCCGGAACGCCGCTGAACGAAAGCGATTTGGATCGCATCAGAAGGCATCTTGCCGAGGACGTGAAGGCCTGCAAACAGGCAAACCCCGAATATCAATTCTGTCTTTCCCTTGATTAAATAAGAATGATTTAGAACCCTCAAAAAGAGGGTTTTTCTTTTTCCCGCTTGTTTATGGTATAATTAAAAAAATAGACAAAAATTAATTTGCGAAAAGGTCGAGTCAAAAATAAATTTTATAATTTTTATGTTAAAAATATTTTTTGGGACGGGAATCCTGTTCTTGGGAATGGTCGGATTCGTTCTTGCTCACGGTCCGGAAGAAGAAATGATGCCCGGCGATGAATCAATGATGAAAATGGACCAAATGATGGGCGGAATGATGACGGAACACAAGGACTTTGACTGCGCTCAGGCGGACGCTCATTATTTGATGGACGCGGGCGAAGAAATGATGGAAAAAATGCTCGGGGGAGACAAGGAAAAACACGAAAAAATCGAAACGGTTATGGAAACGGAAGCCGGGGAGGAATTTCACGACATGCTCCACATGGCGATGGGCCGAATGGCAAGCGGATGTTTTTCGGATGAAGAGCAAAATTTCATGGCACAGCGGCTCGGAATAACGGCCGGAACCGCGGCGCCTCAGGATAGAAGCGCGCAATTCGCGATTTTCGCGGGCGGACTGATCGGCGGCGCGATCTTGGGAGTCATTTTTGCTTCATTCCTCAGAAAATCGGTGTAAGACCAACGATCATTGGAACACAAAAAAACAATCCCGAAACGCGTCGGGATTGTTTTTGTTTTGCTCAAATTATTCGCGGGCTTTTAAACGATTTAAATTAATCATCTCCCGCGCTATTTCGGCCATCTCGTCCGTTTTAATGGCCGCGATTTTAACCGCTGACTCGCCGGTTTCTATAAAGCCGTCTTTTTCAACCATTCGGCTGTTTTTTTCGCCGTCTATTTTAACGCCGAGCGCCCCAAGCCCTTGGCAGATTAAATTACGGATAATTGCCGAGCGCTCGCCGATGGCGGCGGTAAAAATAAGCAGATCCAGGCCGCCCAGGGCGGCGAAATAAGCGCCGATGTATTTTTGAACGCGATATGCGAAAATTTCAAGCGCGAGTTTCGCGTTTTCGTCCCCTTTTTCGCTTAAGGCAATCAATTCCCGGACATCGTTTGTTTTTCCGCTTAACCCAAACAAACCGCATTTCTGATTTAAAAATTCGTCAAGCTCACTGGGAGAAAGATTAAGTTTTTTCGCGAGATAAATCAAAGCGCCGGCGTCAATGTCGCCGGGTCTTGTTCCCATAACCACTCCCTCAAGCGGCGTAAAACCCATTGAAGTGTCAAGGCATTTGCCGTCTTTTACGGCCGTGATGCTTGAGCCGCTACCCAAATGACAGACAATAATTCTTGAAGGAATTTTGCCGATAAGTTCTCGGGCTGTTCTTAAGACCGATTGAACCGAAATTCCGTGATACCCGAAACGATAAATGCCCAGTTCTCGCGTTATCTCAATCGGCAAAGCATAAAGCCGCGCTTTTTCGGGCATTGTCGCGTGAAAAGCGCTGTCGGAAACGCCGACAAACGGAACACCCCTAATGAGCGCGGTAAATTTTTGAATTTCAGAAAGCGCGGCTGAAATATGAAGCGGCGCCATTTCTTGAACCTCGGTCAATTTTTTGACATATTCGCCGTCAATCAATTTCGTTTTTATAAAATAATCCCCGGACGCGACGATTCTAAAGCCAACGGCGCTGATTTCGTTTTTATCCGCGATAATTCCATCGGCAATCAAAAAAGCGAGCGTTTTTTCGGCACTTTCGTCAAATTCCCGTTCGCTGATTTTGATTTTTTCTTCATGATCAGCGTTTTTTTTGGCAACGACAAAACCTCCGTTTTCTCTTTCAAAATGAGTCCGAAAAATTTCAATCCCGTCCGAATAGACGGCGTATTTTCTTGACGCGCTTCCGGGATTTACGATGAGATATTTCTTTTCCATGTCCAATTTTCTATTTCCTCGGGATCAACGCCGTACTTTCTAATATAGTCGGCGTGCTTATCAAGTTCTTGTTTGTAAGCGGCAATCAATTGTTCGGCTTGCTGATACCCGATTACCCCTTTTTCGCGCAAAAGCGAAACGGCCTCCATTGCCAGATGCCAGCGGCTTGTTTGGTTGCGAACGTGCATGTCAAAAGGGGTGGTTGTCGAGCCGTTTTCAATATAGCCATGAACACGGAAACGCTGAGGATTTTTTTGGTCAAAAAGCATGCCTTTGAGTACTTCCGGATAGCCGTGAAAATTGAAAACAACCGGCTTGTCCGCCGTGAAATAATCGTCAAAATTAATCAGCGCACGGCATTCGCTGTTGCCGATTCCGAGAGCCGACAATTCCATAATATTAACAAAACGAACGCGAAGTTCCGGCGCGCCGTTTTTGAGAATGTCAATCGCGACGAGCGCCTCTTTCGTCATGTAATCGCCAATGCCGACAAAGACAATGTCGGGATTGAAGTCGCTGGCGAAATCCCAAATCATCAGCCCTTGCTCCAATTCTTTTTCGGCAAGCTCAACCGTGAGCCATCTTGGCTCAAGGGTTTTGCCGGCGACAATGATGTTAATTTCGTTTTTTGATCGCAGACAATGCCGCAAACAAACCAAGGTGCTGTTGCCGTCCGGCGGAAAATAGGCCTTGATAAAACAGCCGTGCTTCTGAAGCATATTGCCGATAAAACCGGGGTTTTGATGAGAGAACCCGTTGTGCTCCTGGCGCCAGCCGGAAGAAGTGAGAATATAATTAAGCGACGGAATGTCGCCCCGCCAAATTATCTCGCGGGCGATCCTCAAAAATTTGGCGTACTGGTCCGCCATACTTGAAACAATTTGGATGAACGCTTCGTAAGAAGCGAATATCGCGTGCCGGCCGGTTAAAACATATCCCTGGAGCAATCCTTGCAAAGAATGTTCGCTGAGCATTTCCATAACCCGGCCGTCCTGTCCCATATCCTTATCCCACGCTTCAATCGGCCAGACAAAAGCCCGCCTTGTTGTTTCAAACGCCGCGTCCAATTTATTTGAATATGTTTCGTCGGGCGACAAAAGACGAAAATTTTTATTCTTCTTATTTAATTTAAAAACATCGTTCAAAAACAATCCTGTCCGGCGCATACTGCTTGAACCTACGGTGCCGGGAACGCTTGCGTCTTCTGCGTATTTTTTAACGTCGGGCAAAATCAGGTCTTTGACTATTTTACCGCCGAAAGCATGTTTGTTATCGCCCATTTTTAGTCCTTTTTTTGGAATAAAATTCGCCACGTCCTTAATAAAGCCGTTCTTCTTGTCAAAAAGTTCTTCAAAACTATAGGAACGCAGCCACCCCTCAAGCGCTCGCAATTCTTCCGGGTCGGTCTTGGCGTTGCCGACGACAACCTGATGAGAAAGACAATTCCCTTCAATCTTTTGGCCGTGAAGGGTCTTGATGCCCGTCCAGCCCTTGGGAGTTCTCAAAACAATCATCGGAAAGCGGGGGCTGATAACTTTTCGGCCGGCGCGGGCGTTTTTTTGAATCAGCCGGATAAGTTGATGCGATTTTTCCAGAACATCAGCCATTTTTTCGTAAATGTCTTTTCCCTCAACAATGAACGGCTGATAGCCGTAGCCGGAAAAAAGAGCATTGAGTTCTTTATTGCTCATCCGGCCGAAAATCGTCGGGCCAGAAATTTTATAGCCGTTCAAATGAAGAATCGGCAGAACCGCGCCGTTTGTTTTGGGGTCAATGAATTTATTCAGATGCCAGGCGGCCGCGGTCGGCCCGGTTTCGGCCTCGCCATCTCCGATTAGACAGGCGGTCAAAAGATCGGGGTTGTCCAAGACGGTGCCGTAAGCGGTTGAGAGAGCATAACCGAGTTCGCCGCCTTCAAGGATCACTCCCGGCGTTCCGGGATTGGAGTGGCTCGGAAAACCGTAAGGCCAGCTGAAATTTTTTACGACATAGGCGATTCCTTCCGCGTCGCGCGTTGCCTGAGGATAGTATTTCGCGAGCGTTTCTTCCAAAAAAAGATTTGCCTGAAGCGCGGCAAAGCCGTGGCCGGGTCCCAAAATGAAAAGGACGTTTGTTCCGTGTTTTTTAATCAGATAATTCAGGTTGGCGTAAACAAAATTGATTCCCGGAGAAGTTCCCCAATGTCCCAAAAGCCGCGGCTTGATGTCGTCAAAAGAAAGCGGCCGTTCCAATAAAAAATTGTCCCTGAGATAAATCTGGGCCGCGGACAAATAATTTGCCGCTCGCACGTATTTTTTTACGCTTTCGATTGTGTTTGCCATATAATATCAATTTTAACAGATTCTCCTTCAAAACAAAACCGCTCCGGCATAAAAGTCGGAGCGGTTTTGCGAATCGTGAAAGAATCTATATTTTCCCAACCAGCTCAAGTCCCGGCTTTAACGTCTTTTTACCCGACTCCCAGCTTGCCGGACAAACCAGGCCTTTGTGTTCCCGGACAAACTTTGCCGCCTGCAATTTGCGCAACAGTTCTTTGATGCTTCTGCCGATGCTGTTGTCGTGCATCTCATAGGCAACAAGTTTGCCGTCCGGAGCGATGATAAAACTCCCCCGCAAAGAAAGACCTTCTTCTTCTATGTACGTGCCGAATTCCCGGCAGAGTTTGCCGGTCGGGTCGGCGACCATCGGAAATTTGATTTTCTTGATTGCCGGAGAATGATCGTGCCAGGCCTTGTGAACAAAAACCGTGTCCGTGCTGACGCTCATTACTTCGGCTCCCAGTTTTTGAAATTCTTTGTAATTTTCGGCCGCCTCTTCCAATTCCGTCGGACAGATAAAAGTGAAATCAGCCGGATAAAATATCAGAACCAGCCACTTTCCTCTATAACCTGACAACTTAATCTTTTTTACCTTTTCGTCATGATAGGCCTCAAGTTCAAAATCAGGAATTTGTTGGCCAATTTTAAGCATATTTTTAATTTTTTATTTATTGGTAATAATTTCAAATTAAAGTTAACTTGGTCGCAATTACTGAACGAAGCTCGAACCTTTTTTGAACGAAACTCCGACTGATTGCCGCGCGAAGCGCGGCAGAAACTGAACGCTCGGGCGGGCAAAAAGGAAGGGGGTTGGGGGGAAGGAATTTTTGCCCGCCCTCGCTTTCCGATTCCGATTTTTCCGCCGCCGCCGAATTTCGTGCCAGTGAAACTGGCGCGCCGCCTTTTACTTCTTTAATTTACCAGATTGTCAGACAAAATCAAAGTCGGATTTCCTTTTCTAACCATGGGATTTTTTCATTCTTTCTTTTCCAAAATAAATCTTCCCAAATGTAATGCACAGCGAGCTGTTTGTATTTTCCAAATTTTTCAAAATGCTTCAATAATTTTTTGACAGGCACAGGATTTTCGGGGTTGCGGTCAAAAAATAATTTTGAATAAATTTTCTGTTCCCACGGCGAAACATGATTGAAAAAATCCCAATGGTGGAAAACATCAAAAAGTAAATACCAAACGGTTGCGGGCCCAACGCCATAAAGTTTCAGCAATTCTGCCATTTGAGTTTCTCTGTCTTTGGCTCTTAATTCTTTTTCGTTAATCAATCCTTGCGAAAAATAATCATCAAGTTTTTTGATTGACTTTGCCCGATAGCCGACTTTCAAAGCCCGCAAATCATCCTCGCTTACTTTTTGAAGTTTTCCCGGACTCCAAAAACACCATAATTTCTTGCCGTCAAACTCAAGCAATGTCCCATAGTTTTCTAAAAGTGCTTTGAACATCTGAACGGATCGCCGAACCGAAGCATTTTGCAAAACCATTCCTATCATCAGATATTCATACAAACAGCTTGGGTGTCCGGGGCGCATACCACGCCATTTTTTCAAAATCGGATTAAGAAAATGATCGTTCTTAAAAGTGTTATAAAAGTCGCTTAAATCAAGATTGAAGTTATAAAGATATTTTATTTCCTCAATAAGCGAACCAACAAAACCAGCCGACAATTTTTCTTTTGCATAAATCTTTATCTCGACAAGCGGATTTGCGGCAGTCCCTTTGTTTGAAAATTTAATGCCAAGACATTTTCCTCGCCAGTTCCAAGTTTGCCAACGAATACCCGCCTCCCAATAATTATCGCCCGAAGTGAAGTGATCGGGCTTGTGAAATGTAGGGTCAAAAGTAAAAGGTTTTGTTGGCTTTACTTTTACTATTTTCTGTAAGTTAAGTTTAGTTTCTTTTTTCATTTTTACTCAATAAATCCGCCGTGGCAGTATAACCGGCAAACTACCTCGTTGTTTTTTGATATTTCTTCTAATCCGGTAAAATTTGCTAAATCACCATCAGTCTTAAAAGTATATTTCCACTCGCCATTTACAAATTCTTTCGGCCCGCGAACTGGTATATTGTCGCCGGAACCAGACATCAAAGCTGGCCGCAAAATAGCGTCAAATAAACCCTCGCTTATTTCGTTATTGAGCGTAAAGCCATAGTAATTCATACCCCAAGCGACTTTACCACTTTTGTAAACGATTTCCTCGCCAATAAATTTAGTGGCGCCAAAATAAGTGTCGTGATAAGTTAAGTCGCCTTTTTCAAAATGATAGTCGCTTGAGCCGGGGCGTAGCGGAGACGCTTTTTTGACATTTTCATTGGCGTAAGTGTTCAAATTCGCTTCTCTCAAAAAAGCGTCTAAAACATCAATCGGTAAATCTGAGAAATTTGGCAACTGATAATCAGGCGTGCCGACAGACAAGCCGTATTTAATCATCTCGTCGTAGTCAGATTTTTTACTGCGGTCTATCTTGAAAACTTTATCTTTGAAAATTACAAAATGATACTGATCGTTGCGATAATCGATATACCAGCCGTGTTCAGGGTCAAGTGCTTTGCTTAATTTTTCGGCTAAACTTTCTGCTTCGTTTTTAGTAACTTCAATCGTGTCCAATGTCCATTGCGAAAGCCACGGCGTTTGATGTTCGTCCGTCACTTTTTCAACTCTCGTTGAGATTATATTTACTTCTTTGAGAACTCCTTTATCACTCAAAGATTCCTCAATTATGTCGCCCTTGTAGTTATTCATAGTAATTCTTTCGGCTTAACGCCGACGGCTTTCGCCATTTTGTTAATGGTTAATAAAGACGGATTGCGTTTGCCTCGCTCAAGTCCGCTGATATAACTCCGATGAACACCCAATTTTTCGGCTATGTCACCCTGCGACATCTTCTTTTTCAGACGGATTTCGCGAAGACGCTTCCCAAATTTTGTGATTTCACTTTTCATAATTTTTATCCACTTGCATTAATTTTAGCAAATGTTATATGATTGGTCTATGGAGAGCAATTATATAACAGACAAATGGCGGCGCATTTCGCAAAGCGAAATACGAAATTCGGCGGCGGCGGAAAAATCGGAATCGGAAAGCGAGGGCGGGCAAAAATTCCTTCCCCCCAACCCCCTTCCTTTTTGCCCGCCCGAGCGTTCAGTTTCTGCCGCGCTTCGCGCGGCAATCAGTCGGAGTTTCGTTCAAAAAAGGTTCGAGCTTCGTTCAGTAATTGCGACCAATTCAGACATTTTGAAAATTGAGAGGCATTTGGTTGCTCGCAAAAAGCCCTGTATTTCGGAATTAAATCGTAAGGGTGGACAAATTCAAATTCAGTTTTTCGGGAAAGCAAACGACGGTTCGGAATTGCGGAGCAATTCACAAATGAAATTTGTATCCAATTTTTTCCGTTTTTTGCCAAAGGCAAAAACACAAAGCAAGTTTTTAATCTCGCGCTTTTGGTCAAAGACGACTAATAATTAAGGAGTAACCATTATGAAAACAAAATTTTTTCTCTACGCTCGCAAATCAACGGAAGACGAGGAACGGCAAATAATGAGCATTGAAGCCCAGCTTGCGGAGTTGGCGGAATATGCCAAGCGAGAAAATATAGAAATTGCCGAAACCTTTATTGAATCAAAAAGCGCAAAGAAACCCGGCCGAGAAATTTTTAACGAGATGATGAGCAAAGTTCATGAGAGCAAAGAGCCGATTGGCCTTATTGCGTGGCACCCCGATAGATTGGCTCGTAATTCCGTTGACGGCGGTCAAATAATTTACAGCATAGACATCGGCAAGATTGTTTCTTTGCGCTTTCCGACTTTTTGGTTTGAGCCAACTCCGCAAGGGTTGTTTATGCTTCAAGTCGCCTTTGGCCAATCAAAATATTATTCCGACAATTTGTCGGAAAATGTTAAGCGAGGGATTAGGCAAAAACTCAGGCGTGGCGAATGGCCCGGCCTTGCGCCGTTTGGTTATGTGAATAATCCGAAAACAAGAACTATTGAACCCGAACCGACAAAATCAAGGTGCGTTGTTAAAGCGTTTGAGGAATTTTCGCAAGGCCGGCACACTTTGGAATCTTTAGGCCAACGCCTGAGTTTTTGGGGCGTGGTGAGCGGAACCGGAAAACCGATCTGCAAAGCGACTTTACAAAGAATGCTGACTAATCCCGTATATCTTGGAATTATTAAACATAACGGCGAAAGCTATGAGGGCGGTTTTCCGTCAATTGTTTCCAGAGCGACTTTTGAAGCCGTCCAAAAAGTATTAAAACAGCGAGCAAGACCTCGCAAAAGCAAAAAGAGGCATAACTTCCCATTTGTCGGGCTTCTCACCTGTGGCGAGTGTGGCGGAGCCATTACCGCACAATTTGCCCACGGACACGGTGGAACATACCGCTATTACCGTTGCACGAAAAAACTGGGCAAATGTTCGCAAAGGTATTTGCGCGAGGACTTGCTCGCCAATCAATTAAAATCGCGGCTTCAAAATGTCGCTCTTGACGACGACTGGGCGGAAAAGATGACAGCTCAAGTTGATGTTTGGGAAAAAGACAACGCCCAGTCGGCGCAATCTTTCGCCCAAAATCTTGATGAGAAAATAAAAGAAGCAGAAACAAAACTTGATAAACTGGTCAACGCATTTTTAGACGGAAGTATTGAAAAAGAAACTTACCTTGTGAAAAAAGACGAACTTATTAAAACAAAAATAGACCTCAATAAAAGAAAGTCCGATTTTGGGCGAAAGGGAAACAATTGGGTTGAACCTTTGCGGGATTGGATAAAAACAGCTCACCACGCTGAAAAACTTGCTTTGTCCAATGATTTTTACGAAATAAAATCATTGACGGAAAAAATTGGAACGAACCGTCGTTTGCTTTCCCGAAAAACTGAATTTGAATTTGTCCACCCTTACGATTTAATTCCGAAATACAGGGCTTTTTGCGAAGCGAGACCCGCCGAAGGCGGGGCGAGCGAGCAACCAAATGCCTCTCAATTTTCAAAATGTCTGAATTGGTCGGGACGCCGGGAATCGAACCCGGGCTGCAAGACCCCCAGCCTCGCGTACTACCACTATACGACGTCCCGAAAAAAGGCCGCGGACTGGCCGCGGCTCTTTAGGCGTTACTTCTTTTCCTTATAAAGAGTTCGCATGCATTCGGTGCAGATTTTGGCCTTTTTCCCCGAAGGCAAAACAGCCCATTGAAGATTAGGGTATTTTCTTTTTTTCGTTGTCGGGTTATACTTACCGCGTAGCTTTATCAGGCGCGTGACCAAAGTTGATTTTTTACCGCAATTTAGACAGATTCTGGACATAAAAATATAATCTTTTAATTTTCTGATTCGTAGGTATCATACTATAATTTTATTTTTTTTGCAACATGCCGATTGAATTTTACGTTTTTTACATTGCCGTACTAATTTTTTCCGTCGTAATCCACGAGGTGTCGCACGGAACGATAGCCAACCGGCTCGGCGACCCGACGGCAAAATTCGCCGGCCGCTTGACTTTGAATCCCATTAAACATTTAGATTTATGGGGATCCATTATATTGCCGGTCTTTTTAATACTTGTAAGAAGTCCAATTCTTTTCGGCTGGGCAAAGCCGGTGCCTTATAACCCCTATAATCTCAAGAACCAAAAATGGGGGCCGGCCATGGTGGCCGCGGCGGGTCCGGCCAGCAATTTGCTTTTAGCGGTTTTCTTCGGCCTGATTATCCGGCTTGCCGGCGCCTTTGATCAATCGGGATTTTTCGGCCTGCTCGCCGGCTATTTTCAAATCATTGTTTTTTTAAACTTAACCTTGGCGATTTTTAATCTTCTGCCGATACCGCCGCTTGACGGCTCAAAAGTCCTTTTTGCCGCCCTGCCTTATTCTTACGAACACATTAGAGTGTTTCTTGAACAATACGGCCTCGTTATTCTTCTTTTTGTACTTTTTTTCGGAGGTAATTTCATCTTTCCCGTCATCCGATTTCTTTTTCAAATAATCACCGGAACCGACATTTTCTGATTTTGAAACAACCTCAAAGATAAAACCCCAATTTGGATCGGGGTTTTTAAATTTTATTGATTAAACCTCTTCAAATATAAACGGCGGACGATGAAAAATATTTTTCATCTTTTCCCGCCATTCACTTTTATTTTCGGTCCCGTCGAGCAGATACAGCAGCGCGGCGAACGAAGACAGCAAAGAATTTCCGTCCTGAGGAGTGAAGCAGGTTCCTTCAATCTCTCTTCCGCCGTTCAAGACCTCAAGCGACGGCAGGCAGACGACGGTTTGATTTAAAATTCTTCCGAAATGCCCCCAGTCGCGTCCGGCGGAAAAGACGACGTTGTTCATCGTCTGGTGCGTCGTGGCGGTTAAAGGATTTTCCCAAAAACGGGCGGTTGCTTCGGCCAAAGTCAGCGATGTTTTCAGTTTTAAATTGAAATCAATCACGTGCATGTACGGGTTGGGCGACTTGTGCGCCCGGCTGTGGATGTCCAGATCGCCACGGACGCTGATCGTCCTCAAGACCGCCATTGCGTCAGCCGCCTGATGCGAACCAAACTTCGGATCGCTCGGAGTTCCAACCTCAATTCCGATGATTCCTTTCTTTTGGCTGACGTCGCTTACGCGGCGCTGGAGATAAAAGCGTCCGCTTTCCAGATAATCCGGCCCTTCATGCGCCAGGACCAAAGTTTGCAGAATGGCCAAAATGTTGTGGGTATTGCAGGAAACCACCTGAATAAATTTATGCGGCGAGCCGGACCAATAAAGCGCCTTATTATTGATATTGTAAGCGAAAGGGATTCCGAATCCCTTGGCGCCGCCTTGGGCGATAAAACCACGGCACTTTTGCGTATGGTGCCGATAAAAATAAAAATCCTCCTTCATTTTCAAAGCCAGATCGTCCTTCGTGCAATCAATGATGACATTGGCCAAAGAAAGAGCTGTTTCAAAATCATAATCCGGCGTCATGCCGAATTGAACGAACTGTGAAAATTTTTCTTCATACGCGCAGATTTTGGCGCCGCAGGATTGAAAACGCCGAACCATGCCGACATCTTCAACCCGGGGCGTATTTTTGAGAATTATGATTTCGTCAATTCCGAGCTGACTTTTAAGCTCCAAAGCGGCTTTTGCCAGCGGCTGGCCGATCGTTCCGGTGCCGACAATCAGTACTCTTGTCATTTTCTCTCCGATTTGTTGTCAAAGAACCTCTGCTTTTTGTTTAACATTTAACGGACTAAAAGTCAATTTTGCCAAATAAAAAAGCTTTGCCGCCAAGAAGTTAAGTGATTTTAGAAAAAATCCAAGTGGGTGCCCGCAATTTCGGCCCACAGGCCGAAATGATATAGAGCTCCCGGTCAAGAACGATTGACCTAAAATCATGCTTGACTTTCTTGTGCGGCAAAGCTGTTTTAATTATAGCGCATTTCCAAAGGCAAGTAAATTCTCTTTGACGGCAAACTCGGGCGGCCAGCTCAGGCGGTTTTGATAATGCGGTCAACGTCGCCGATTTCATCCAGAATTCCCGGAATTAAATCATATTTTTTCGCCTCTTCAAACGACACCCATGCGTATTCGGTCAGGTCCTCGCATAATTTGACCTCTCCCGAACCATATTCGCACCAGTAAGAAAGCGTGATTACAGGGTAGCCGTCCGGACGGACGAAAACCAAATCCGTCAGATAGCGGGGCTTTTCTATTTCAAGATTCACCTCTTCTCTTACTTCCTTTCTCAACAGCCAATCAATGATTCCGTACCAGGCGTCGGTTGTGGTTTTGGGCACGTTTTTATATTCGGTCAGCACGAGTTTGCCGCCCGGCACGGTCCATATGTTCGGGTACGCTTTTTCACGGGGCGAGCGTTTGACGATGAGAAACTTACCGTCTTTGGCGATAATGGCCGTGGCGACGACGAAATGAAGGCGGGGATCCAATTGATTTGACATAAGGAACGCCTGCGAATTAAAACATTATATCCTCCTCGGCGCGTTTGTACTCAAAGATTTCCTCCGCGGCAAACCAAAACGCGAGCTCGTGCGTCGCTTCCTGAGGCGTTTCCGAAGCGTGAATCAGATTATGAACCGCCCGCTGATTTTTATTGGCCAAAGCAGCCGAGTCAACCGAAAAATCGCCGCGGATAGTTCCCATCTCGGCCAGCGCCGGAATGGAATTGCCGACTAATTTTCTGACCATGTCAACGCTGTGAATTCCTTCCACAACTATTTTTACGATCGGTCCGGAAGTCATAAAATTGATAATCCACTCCCTGACCGCGACTCCGATTTTCATCGGGTCGTCGGTGCCCATTTCTTTAATCGGATCCCAGCCGTACTTTGCGTAAGTCGCCAATGACTTTTCGCCGAGCCGCTTGACCCATGCCTCGTCTTTCGGATAATGAAAATCTATTTGTTCTTTGCTCGCCCGAAGCATTTTCAGGGCGATAACCTTCAGGCCGCGCTTTTCTATCCGGCCAATAATTTCTCCGATCAAACCGCGCTTAACGCCGTCCGGCTTGACCAATACGACGGTGCGTTCTTGTGTTGGATGAGACATAATTTTACGAAATATTAATTAACGCGAATATATGAATAAAATATCACAAATATTTTGAACAATCAACTTTTTCACCTCTCGGTTTTCACTTTCAACTCTCGACCATTGCTCAATATTTCAACCGTGCCGTTTATGTCGTTTCTGAAAATTTGCGTTCCAAATTGTCCAAGCCGCGTCAAAACTTCGCGGGTCGGGTGGCCATAGGAATTTTTACGGCCGACCTGAATCACGGCGATTTTTGGGCCAACGGCTTTTAAAAATTCTTCGGAACTTGAGGTCTTTGAACCGTGATGAGCGACTTTCAAGACGTCCGAGGCCAAATTTGCGCCGTTTTCGGCCGCGAGTCCGATTTCAACCGGCGCCTCGATGTCGCCGGTAAGCAGAAAAGAATTTTTGCCGAAACTCAGACGGCCGACAATTGAGGCGTTATTCACGTCGCCGGAATAATATTTGCCGGCCAAATCTTTTTCGGGATGCAGAATTTCAAAATAAACCCCAGAGCCCAGCCGAATTTTCTGTCCTTTTTTGGCGATCGTCACGGAAATATTTTTCTCTTCAATGACCTTTTGCCATTCCGCGAAAGCCGGTGAATTATACAAAACGCCGGTGGTCAAAATCCGGCCGATTTTATACCGTTTCGCGACTTCAATCAGGCCGGCCATGTGATCAAGCTGAGGGTGAGTCAAAATCATCAAATCAATCGAGCGATCGTAAAAAGGCATCAGCCGCCCGAGCCGCGACAGAATTATCGAATCCGGCCCGCCGTCCACGAGGACTTGATTGCCGGCAGGGGTCTGAATGAAAATAGCGTCGCCTTGGCCGACGTCAAGATAATTAACGGACACGGAATCGCCGGGCGGCAATGTCAGGACGACAAACCAGACCAAAAACGCGATTGCCGCGAAAAATCCCAAAAAATAAAATTTTAAATTCTTGATAAACCTTGACTTTTTCATTAATATGAATTATACTATAATAACAAAATTTAAAAGAAAGGGGGGAATGGAGACGACCGACGAGACAAAAAACGCCTGCCACGACAGATTCGAAGAAGGACGGGGAAACAGCACGGGTCCCGAACACATGACAGAGACAAACCAGCTGGTGGAATGCCTGCACTGCCCCGACGTGGCGGAATGCTGGGAAGACAAAGAACAAATTTTTAATCTTTTAAGACAAAACCAGTACAGCCAGGAATAACAAACGTTTAATCAAACGGGGCCGGAAAATAAACCGGCTCTTTTCTTTACCCCGTTAGAAGTCCGGCAATATCCTTGCGGACATAGGTTCAGACAGGCGAAGCCGACTTACGTCTCCGTTCTTGCTGTGGCAGACAACGTTTAACGACTTCTAACGGGGTTTAACCAAAAACCAAGCCAAATCAAAAGAGCGTAATACAAAACGGCGAAAATAAAAGGGAAATTAAAAATTTCAAGCGAAGCGTAAGGAAATTTGGCCAGGCCTTCGACAACCCAAATTTCATAGCTCAAAAACAGCCAGACAACGGAAGCGGCGATCTTGGCCAAGGGCATAAAAACAAAACCGAGCGCGGCCGAAATAAAACCGAAAAACATGGTCAGCGGAATTGCCGGCAAAATCAAAACGTTGGCCAAAGGAGAAATCAGGGAGAGCCGGTCGAAATTGTAAATTAAAACCGGCAGAACCGCCGCTTGAGCCGATATCGTCGTCAGGAATATTTCTTTTATTTTTTCAAAAGCGCGCTTTGCAAACGGCGTTGATTTTTCTTCCATTTCCTGTTTCATGAAAATTCTCGCCAAAATCGGCTGGAAATAAATCAAGCCCAACGCGGCCAAAAAAGAAAGCTGAAAGCCCGCGTCCCAACGCAAAAGTTTCGGATTAAACCAAAGCATCGCCGCGGCGGCGAAAACAAGAGCGTTGGTAACCTGATAAATCCGCCCTTCTTTCGAGGCCAACAAAACCAAAGAACCCATGATCGCGGCCCTGACCACCGAGGCCTGAGCGCCGGTCAACGCGGTAAAAAATAAAATGGTCAGCAAAGTGAGCCAAAAAATCATCGGCCGCGACAATCGCAAAAATCCCAAAAACGCGGCCAGAACGAAAGCAATGATGGTTATGTTGTAGCCGGAAATGGCAATAATATGAGTGACGCCGGCAGTATTAAAAGCCTCCATCAAATCCGGCGGAATGGCCTGGCGGCTGCCGATCAAAAGCGCGCTTAAAAATGAGACTTGCGGCTCGGGCAAAATTTGAGCGATAACTTCTTCAAACTTATTTTTGAAAGATAAAATATATCGGTAATAAATTTTTCCGTTGCCGAAAGAAATCTGATTGATGTATTTTGGATAAGCGATAACGGAAAAAATATCGTCTTTTGCCAAAAAGGCGCGGTAATCAAAATCATCAAATTTCGGCGGGGTCTTCAATTTGCCGACGATCTCTATTTCGTCGCCGTACTGATATCGCGGATATTTTCGGGCCGTTACGATGATTCTTCCGCCGACGCCTGCCTGCGCAGGCAGGTTTGTCTCGGCGTTGCCGGCCAATTTAATTTTCGACGCCCTGACTTCGTATTTGACGGCTGCCGGCCCGGCCTCCGGTTCATTATCGATGATTCCGATAATGGACGCTTCCCCCAAATCGTTGTAAGAGCTTATCGGAATTTCCGGCGACAAATTCTCCGGCTTTGAAAGAAAATCCTGCCGCCAAAAAGCGACCGCGGCGACAATGACGCAAAAACCCAGCAAAACAATTTTTTTGTTCTTCCAAAAAACGGAAATTAAAAATATTCCCAAAATCAAAATTCCCCCTAAAAATGGCGGGGAAATTTTGATTAAAGAACTCAGTCCGATTCCAACAATGAAAGAAAAACAGAGGAGTAAAAATATTTTCGCCTTGGACATGATAAAGCTAGATTGTGCAGGTCGGGCAGGAGCCGGGCAGAATATCAGGAATAGTCGCTTCGGGGTCTTTAAGTTCGGGCGAAATTTCCTGCTCCATGACCAACTTCGTTTCCTCCTTTTGAGGCGCCGCTCCGACTTGCAGAATCTGCATTTGTTTTGAACCGCTTCTGTAAATGGTGATGCCCTTGCATCCGTATTTATAAGCCAGCATATAGGCCTTCTTCACGTCCTCAAGAGTGGCGGTTTCCGGAAAATTGATGGTTTTAGACACGGCATTGTCAACGTGTTTTTGAAAAGCCGCCTGCATTTTGACGTGATCTTCGGGAGAGATATCGTGAGCGGTCACAAAAATTTTCTGCCACCTCAAAGGAACTTCTTTCAATCCCTGAACGCTTCCGGTCGCCGCCACTTTGTTCAACAAATCATCCGTATAAAAGCCTTCTTTTCGCGCGATTTCTTCAAAAAGAGGATTAATTTCAAGCAGTTCAACTGGTTTTTCCGCTTCTTTGCCGATAAAAGAATAGCGCCTATAAACCAAGGCAAAAATCGGCTCAATTCCCTGGGAAACTCCGGCAATGATGCCGATGGTACCGGTCGGCGCGATAGTGGTCGTCGCGACGTTTCTCATTCTCGTCCCGCCTTTTCTGTCAAAAACGCTGCCTTTAAAATTCGGAAAAACGCCCCGTTTTTTGGCCAGCTCGTTTGACATTCGATCCGCTTCGTCGTCGATGAACTTCATGATTTTGGACGCCAACTGAAACGCCTTTTGCGAGTTGTAGGGAATCGCGAGCCGAATCAGCATGTCGGACCAACCCATCACGCCCAAACCGATGCGGCGATTACCGCGAGTCATTGCCTCTATTTCGGGCAAAGGATAGCGGTTCATCTCCACGACGTTATCCAAAAAATGAACCGCGTCGCGCACGGTCTCGCGCAAATGTTCCCAATCAACGTCCCACCTCTGCTTTTTTTGCTTCAACATCTTGATCAAATTAATGCTCCCCAAATTGCACGACTCATACGGCAACAGCGGCTGTTCGCCGCACGGATTGGTCGCCTCAATCTTGCCCAAGTACGGCGTCGGATTGCCCCGCTCATTGTTCATTCTGTCAATGAAAACCACGCCCGGATCGCCCGTTTCCCAGGCAAGTTTCACGATTAAATCCAAAACTTCCCCGGCATCCAATTGCTTGATCGTCTGACCGCTGCGGGGGTTTATCAAATCATAGTTTCTTCCCTTCTCGACGGCGTCCATGAACTCGTCGGTGATGGCGACGGAAATGTTGAAATTTTGCAAAATTCCTTCGCTCTTTTTGGCGGTGATGAACTCCATGACGTCGGGGTGATCCACTCTCAGAATTCCCATGTTCGCTCCTCTTCTTTTTCCGCCCTGCTTAATCACTTCCGTCGCTTTGTCAAAAACGGTCATGAAAGAAACCGGGCCGGAAGCGACTCCGCTTGTTGATTTAACGACATCCCCTTTCGGCCTCAAACGCGCGAACGAAAATCCGGTGCCACCACCGCTTTGATGAATCAAAGCGGTGTCGCGAATCGCGCCGAAAATGCTTCCTATTGAATCTTCAACCGGAATGACGAAACAGGCGGAGAGTTGCTGAAGAACCGAGCCGGCGTTCATCAAAGTCGGAGAATTTGGCAAAAACTCCAAAAGAGCTTTCATCCGAAAAAATTTTTCTTCGGTTTTAAAAAGCTCGTCGTCACCGATGTTGGGATTATAAATCTTTTCGGCCGCGGCGATATTCTGAGCGACCCGCTTGAATAGGTCGCTGGGCGTCTCAATCAATTTTCCGTTGACGTCTTTTCTCAAATAGCGCGATTCCAAAACCTTCAGGGCGTTCGGCGTCAATTTTATCTTTACGTCTTTTGCCAAAAGAAAATACTTTAATTCCCGAATTTCGGTCCGCTTTTGGCGATAGGCGGCGTAAGCATCGGCCACGTTTTTAAAACCCTCGACTTGAAGGGTTTCAATGACGATATCCTGAATATCTTCCACTCCCGGAGTTCGTTTCTGGAACCGTTCGTTTAAAACTTTCACGGCTTTATCCGAAATTCTCTTCGCCACGACGCCGTCCTCTTCGCCGGTCGCGGTAATCGCTTTATGGATCGCGTCGGTAATCCGCTTCTGGTCGAAAGGAACAACCCGACCGTCCCGTTTTTTGATTTGCTGAATTAAATTTTTCATTCTTATTTTATCATTTTAAAGCTTTTTATCATCGCGTCGGCAATCTCTAAAAATTTTACAACAGCCGGGTCTTGCCGAGAAGGATTAAAATGGCTTTCGCTTGAAACCGTCAACGCGTAAATTTTGCCGCCGTAAGGGAGATAAACAATCCTTGCCGAACCGCCTTCGGCGTCCAAATATTGCTCAAGGCCGGAGATTCCTGGAACGGAAATCTCTTTTTCGTAATAATCCAATCTGAACGCTTTGTCGGCCTCATAAAGTTTTTTAAGTTCGGCGGCTTCCTTCGCGGAAAGAAAACGATCAAAACTTCCCAAACCGGCGCCCGGCTCATCGGTTTGCTCCAGCCACCCCTGAAGATCAAACTGCTCCGGATTTTCCTTGACCGAAACAAAAAACAAGCCGGGGACGGCGGGCGTTTTTCCTTCGCCCCGCGGTTCGACCGCAGGTTCAAACATCGCGTAACCCTCGGTTTCCCGAACGTTCCAGTCTTTGGGATGGCTGATTTCGTACTCGCCGGAAAAACTTTTATAAAGCGACATTTCGACAACGGCTTTTTCTTCCTTGGTCAATTCTTTTAATTCCTGTTCAAGTTTTTCGGTTTTTGTCATTTCTCTTTCAATCGCGATCCAGCTTTGCTGCCAGAGATAATTAAAATAAATAAACGCCGCGATGACGAGTCCGGCGAGAATCAGCAGAAAATACGGATACTTCTCAATAAAATATTTCTTGAGACGTACTTCAGTCTCCTGTTCGTAATAAACCATTTTGATTTTTTACTTCATTTTCTTTCTGATGAACGTCGGGATGTCCCATTCGGTTTCGTCTTTCAAATCCGAATCTGACGAAACAATCTTCTTGGTTTTGTGGTCGGCGCTCTGCCGAAAGAGTTCCTCGGACGGCGCCTTCTTCTCCGTTTCGGCGTTCGCGGCGCCGTTTATTTTTAAAGGTAATGAAACGGTTTTAACCGGCGCCCCCTCGTCAAAACCGGTGGCTATAACGGTCACTTTGATCTCGCCTTTCTTCAACTTATCGTCATGTATCGCGCCAAAGATGATTTTGGCGTCGGAGTCAATCGATTCGGTTATTACTTTGGCCGCCTCGTTGACTTCAAGCATGCCGAGATCCTGGCCGCCGCTGATGGAGAAAAGAACGCCTTTTGCGCCGTCAATGGAAAGTTCAAGCAAAGGAGAATTTATGGCCGCCTTAGCCGCGACAATCGCCCGATCTTCGCCTGTGGCCGAGCCGATACCCATCAAAGCCGAACCCGCGTTCTGCATAATCGCCCGGATGTCGGCGAAGTCAACGTTAATTATTCCCGGATAGGTGATTAAATTGGAAATTCCCTGCACGCCCTGGCGCAAGACATCGTCAACCTTCGCGAAAGCGTCAATTAAAGAAGTGTTTCTGTCAATAATCTGCAAAATCCTGTCGTTGGGAATGACAATAAGCGCGTCAACGCGCTCTTTCAATTGAGCCCATCCTTCTTCGGCGAGCTGCCTTCGCTGAGCGCCTTCAAAACTAAAAGGTTTCGTCACAACGCCTATGGTCAAAGCGCCCGAATCCTTGGCAATCTCCGCGATCACCGGCGAAGCGCCAGTGCCGGTTCCGCCGCCCAAACCGCAGGTAATGAAAACCATGTCCGCGCCTTTGAGCGCCTGCTGAATCTCTTCCCTGTTTTCTTCGGCCGCCTGGCGGCCGATTTCTGGATTCATTCCGGCGCCCAATCCTCGCGTCGCATTTTTGCCGATGTGAATTTTTTCATTGGCTTTGCAGTTATGCAAATCCTGGGCGTCGGTGTTGACGGCCAAAAACTCGACGCCTTTGATGTTCGCCGCCACCATCCTTGATATGGCGTTCCCGCCGCCGCCGCCGACTCCGACCACTTTAATTTTCGCGAATGTCTCCATGTCCGGTTTTATTTGAGGCATAATAACTAATTCAAAATGCAAAAATCAAAATGCAAAATGCGTAAATATCTTCTTATTTTATTTATCATTTTGAATTTTGAACTATCATTTTGAATTTTAATATTTGATTTTTGATTTACTTAAGGCAATATCGCCCTGAACCAATGCTTAATTTTATCAAAAATTGAGCCGTCCATCAATGGGATTTTTGGGACCATTGAACCGAGCCCCTCTTTCTTGCCTTCAAGGTCCTGACCCATCAATACAAGGCCGAGGGCGCAAGCGAAAGCGGGGTCGTCAACCCTGTCAACCAAGCCGCCCAATTCTTCGGCCGGAAAGCCGATTTGCGCCGGCAATTTCAATTCCCTTTTGGCCAAATCAACGAGTCCCTGCAATTTCGCTCCGCCGCCGACGAGGATGACTCCGGCCGGCAGCATGCCTTGGCGGTTTATCTTTTTTAATTCTTTATTTACCAGATCAAAAATCTCGCAAATCCTCGCTTCAATGATGTCCGCCAGCATCCGTCGCGAAACTTTCGTTTGATCTTCAACGCCGAACTTCGCCAAATCAATCGTTTCTTTTTTCCCGATTTCCGAGGCCGCGCATGAACCATACTCCAATTTTATTTTTTCGGCAACGTCAATGGAAGTTCTCAAGCCGATCGCGATGTCGTTCGTAATGTGTCCGGAACCGATCGGCAAAATATTCGCGTAAACAATGTCTCCGTCTTCAAACACGCCCAGTCCCGTCGTGCCGGCGCCCAGATCGAGGGTTAAAACGCCCAGCTCTTTTTGACGGGAATTCAGAACGGCGCGGCTTGAAGCCAAAGAAGACAAAATGAATTCACTCGGTTCGATTCCCGCCTCCGACAAACACTTGTTTAAATTTTTTAAAACCGGCGTTGAGCCCTCAATGATCAGAACGTCGACTTCCAAACGGATGCCGTGCATGCCGACTGGGTCTTTTATGCCTTTTTCGCTGTCAATGATGAATTCTCTCGGAATTACGTGAAGTATTTCGCGATTAGCCGCGAGGGTCACCGCCTCGGCCTGGCGGATCGCGCGCATCACGTCGTCTTCGGAAATCTCCTGATCCGCCCTTGATACCGCGACCACCCCGCGGGACGAACGACAACCGATGTGGCTTCCGCCGACGCTCACGTAGGCCTCACGAACGGAAACGCCGCTTGCCCGCTCGGCCATTTTCACGGCTTCCCGTATGCTTCTTGCCGCGGCGTCAATGTCGGTAATTATGCCTCTTCGCAATCCGTTCACGGAAGATTGGCCCGTCCCAAGAATACGAAGTTTCTGCGCCGCTCCGAGCTTCTGGGCAACGACCGTTTGAACCGTGGAAGTTCCGATGTCTAAACCTATGATGATGTCGTTTTTCATAACGAATGCGAATTTTTATTTGATTATTTCCATTATTTTACTTTGGGTTTTCTCCATTTTTTTTGCTTCCCTCGCGCTCCGCTCGTGTTCGTATCCCGCCAGATGCAATATGCCGTGGATCAGCAAAATAATCAGTTCTTTCAATAAAGAATGTTTGCTTCGTTTTGCCTGTTTCCGCGCGACCGGCAAACAGACGACCACCTCTCCCAATCTTATAATTTTTTCCGGCGCTTTGACAAATTTTTTGCCCCGTTCAATCTGGCTGAACGACAGGACGTCGGTCGGCTTGTCTTTGCCTCTATACGTTTTATTCAGCGCCCGCATTCTTTTCCCGCCGACCAGCGCCAAACTCACTTCCGCTTCCTTGCCCCGAGCCAAGCCGAGGGTTTTTTTTATCTCCTCAAGCGCCGCTTCCGCCGCTTGCTTAAGACGCTTCTCTTCAATCCTTGTTTTGGTAAGATTGTTAATTTCAATCATCCTAATTTGGCCATTTCTTCTTTCACAATCTTACTGACCGCCCCTCCCTCGGCGCGGCCTTTTGTCTCTCTCATCAGCGCGGCCATCACTTTCCCGAAATCTTTTTCGGTTTTGGCTCCGGATTTCGCGATTGCCTCTTTGACTTTTGCCTTCAATTCTTCTTCGCTCATCTGCGCCGGCAAGTACGCCATAAGCATATCAAGCTCGGATTTTTCTTTGGCTGCCAGCTCAGGCCTGCCGCCCTTTTCAAACTGTTCGCTCGCGTCTTTGCGTTTTTTTGCTTCGCTTGAAATCACCCCGAGCAATTCTTCTTCGGTCAATTCAACGTCCCGTCCGGTCTTCTCTCTTGTCCTTTTTTCGATTTGCTTATTATAAATCGCGGAAATGAGCATTCTTAAGACCGAACGCTTTAATTCGTCGCCGGTCTTAAACGTTTCTTTCAAATCGGATTGGATTTTTTGAAGCGTCATGCGATTTAACGATATTTTTTGTACGGTTTTTCCTCTTCCTTCAAAAGACCGAGCTTTCTCTGCCGCTCCATTTCTTTTGTTTTTTGAATGCGGTAAAGCGCGGAAAGTTTTTTCTGCCGTTTGGTCGGTTCCGCCCGATGATACCTTTTCTTTCTCGCTTCAACCAAAACATGGCTTTGCTGCACCCTGCGGGTAAAGCGCCTCAAAAAACTTCCTGTTGTTTCTTTTTCTTTTTTCTTTAAAAATACCGGCATAAAAACACCTCCTTTCAATTGTTACGAATTTACGAATCCGTACGAATATACAAATAAAGATTTGGGATTTCAAGATTCGTATATTCGTACAAATTTGTACATTTATAAATTAAGGCATTTCTCTCTTTTTTCCAACCTTCCATCCTCCCAGCAAATGCAAATGCAAATGATCAATCAACTGTCCGCCGCCTCGCCCGACGTTGAAAACCAATTTGTAGCCGGATTGAGCAAGACCAAAATCCTTCGCGACTTTCTTGGCCATTAAAATCATTTCGGCAATCAACTTTTCATCCTTCCCTTCCAAGTCGTTGACGGAATCAATGTGTTTTTGCTCCATTTTCGGGACAATCAAGAGGTGGATTGGGGCGCTGGGACGAATGTCCTTAAAAACCATCAAATCATCGGCATCATAAACTATCTCCGACGGCAATTGTTTATTTACGATTTTGCAAAAAAGACAATCCATAAATTAACCGCTACTTCTTCAATCTCTTCTTCACCTCGTTCAAAATTTTCTCAAGCGGAATGATTTCCTGAACTCCGGACGACATTTCCCGCAAAATAATGTTTCCGTCCATCACCTCTTTTTGTCCCAAAATCAAACTGATCTGCGTTCCCATTTTATCGGCAATCCGAAGCTGGGCTTTTATGCTTTGTTTGCTGAACGCTTCGGCCGGCGCGAGACCGGCTTTGCGAAACTCCTCAAATAAAACCAGACTCTTTTTCTTCGCCCGATCGCCCAATTGAATCAAAAATATTTTCGGGCGAATGCCGGCCGAAGGAACTTTGATTTCCTGGACCTTCATTAAATTGACCGTCCGTTCCACCCCTCCCGCGGCGCCCATGGCCGGCGTGCTTTTACCGCCCAAAACCTCGATAAAATCGTCAAAACGTCCGCCGGCGCCCAAAGCCGCGACTTGCGTCTGAGCGCTGTCGGGCCAAATTTCAAAAACCGTTTTCGTGTAATAATCCAACCCGCGCACCAAAAAAGGGTTCAAATTATAGGGCAGTTCAAGCTCGTCCAAAAATTCCAGAACGCTCTTAAAATGATCGTGGCATTCTTTGCAAAGGTGATCAACCGTGTGCGGCGCCTGACTCTTGAAAAGCTGACATTTTTCGTCTTTGCAGTCAAGGAGCCGCAATGGATTTTCTTTAAAACGCCGGCGGCAGTCCGAGCAAAGCTTTTTAACCCGATTGCGGTAATAATCTTTGAGCAGAGAACGGTAGCCGGGCCGGCAGACCTTGCAGCCGATACTGTTGATTTGAACGGTTAAACCCTTGATGCCGAGCTCCGAATAAATATTATAAAAAACTTTTATCAGCTGGGCGTCAATCACGGGATCGGATTCTCCGATGACTTCAAAACCGAATTGGTAAAATTGGCGATAGCGTCCGGATTGCGGTTGTTCGTAACGGAACATCGGACCGAAATAGAATAATTTCAACGGCTGGGGCAAAACGGAAAGGCCGTGCTCGATGTACGCCCGCATGACTCCGGCCGTGCCTTCGGGCCTCAAAGTCAAAGAATCGCCTCCTTTGGTTTTAAAGGTGAACGTCTGTTTTTCCACGATGTCGGAAGACAGTCCGAGAGTTTTAGAAAAAAGTCCGCTGTCTTCCGCGATCGGCGAGTCAATTCGTTTAAAGCCGTATTCGGCCGCCAAAGTTCTGACGACTTTTCTCAGCCGCTCCCAGTATTTTTGGTCCTGCGGCAAAATGTCGTGAAAACCTTTGGGCGTTTGAAAAATTTGAGCGGTTTTTGGCATAAGTTACGAATTCGTAAATTAGTAATTTGGCGTTTCGAACGCTTGCGCTTTGTTGATAGGCCATGCTCTCAGCCATGTCCGGCCGACAATATAGGACCCGGACAATTTTCCGAAACGGCGGGAATCCAAAGAAAAATCGCGATTGTCTCCCAAAACAAAATAATCGTCAGAACCCAAGGACGCGTCCAAATCGCCCCGGGTAATCCGTCCGCGCAAATACGCGCTTTCATCCAAAACAAACCCTTCCGGCTGATTCCGGTTAAAAATTTTCACGATCCCGCCTTCAATCTTCACCCGCTCTCCCGGCAAGCCGATTATTCGCTTGATGAAATATTGGGAAGTGTCTTGCGGATACTTCAGCACAATGACATCCCCGCGCTTTGGCTCGGAAAAACGGTAAGAAATCTCGTCAACAATCAAATAATCCCGGTCGTAAAAATTCGGCTCCATGCTCGCCCCGCGGACGAAAAACGGTTGAATGACGAAATAACGAATCGGCCCGACGATTAAAAGAGATATGACCGTCAGCTTGGTTATTTCCCAAAGAAAAATTTTAATCTGCCGTAAAAAATTCATGTTTTGTGCTTCCAAGTTAGCACAGATTTTTAAAAAAATCAAATTCTCTTGCAATTAGGATTGCGCCGTGATAGCTTGTTAAAAAGCACCTTGACAAACCGAGGTTTGATTGATGAAAACACCGACAAAACTGGCCGTTCTTTTTGCCGTCATTTATTTCGTCCAGGGCATTGCCGAACCCGGAGGAGGAATCATCGCCCTGCCCCTCCAATTTCTGCTCAAAGAAAACATGGGGCTTGACGCGACTCAGGCGTCGTATTTTCTGGCGAGTTTCACCTGGGCCTGGACCATTAAGCCGCTTTACGGATTCGTTTCCGATTCCCTCCCGCTTTTCGGATACAGAAGAAAAAGCTATCTTGTTTTGATGAACGTCATGGTCGCGCTCAGTTTTTTAACGCTTGCTTTCGCCGTTTCATACAGTTACTCAACCTTGCTTTTAATTTTAAGCGCCGTGTCTTTGGGTCTCGCGTTTTCGGACGTCCTTTGCGACGGACTGATGGTTGAAACCGGCAAAACGCTTAACCTGACCGGTAAATTCCAGTCAATCCAGTGGATTTCAATCAGTATCGCGAGTGTCATCGCCGGAATCGGCGGCGGGTATATGGCCCAAAGCGTCTCTCCCCAGCATTCGTTTCTTTTCATCACATTTTTTCCACTGCTCACAATCGCGACGGCAATGCTGTTCGCGCGGGAGGAGAAAAAGAAAGTTTCGCTTGAGCATCTCAAAAACATCTTCGGCTCGGCAAAGCAGGGATTTTGGTCAAGACCTTTGTGGCTTGCCGCGATTTTTATCTTTTGCTGGAACTTCAGCCCGTCTTTCGGAACGCCGATGCTTTATTTCATGACCGACGAATTGCATTTTTCCAAAATGTTCATCGGAACTCTCGGCTCCATCGGTTCGGTCGGCAGTATTATCGGCGCCGCGGTTTTTTTGAAAATCGGAAAAAAATACGGCTTAAAACAATTGCTGAACATAACCGTCCTTCTTGGGGTAATCAGCACGATCTGGTATCTCTGGCTTGTCGGCGAGAAAACGGCCATTGCTTTCAGCATCCTCGGCGGCATTGTTTCAATGGTTACGCTTTTGGCGATTCTTGATCTGGCGGCCCGTTCCTGCCCGAAAATGGCCGAAGGGACTTTTTTCGCTCTCTTAATGTCGGTCTACAACGGCGGAGCAATGGTCTCAAAGGTCCTGGGCGGTTTTCTTCTTCAATACACCGGCTTGCAAACTCTCATTATTATCAGCGCGGTCTTCACCGCTTTCTGCTGGCTGTTGGTTCCGTTCATCAAAACAAACGACGAACAACAAGAAACTACTAACCAATAACAGATAACAAAAGGTCTGCTTAATCGCAGACCTTTTTAATTTATCTCAATGACCTTAACGCTTTGATAAATTGCTCGCCTCTGTCAAATTCGTTTTGAAATAAATTGAACGAGGCGGCGGCGGGCGATAAAAGAACGGCGTCTCTTTTTTGGGCGAGCCGCCGGGCATGAATGACGGCCTGTTTCATGTCGGGTGCGTCAATCACGGCTTTTAATTTTAGATTTTTGGTTCGCGCGAGGTGTTTTTGAAATTCAACTTTCATCTTCTCGGTCGCCGAACCGGGAAGCAAAATGAGAAAATCCGCGTTTTTTAAAATTTCTCCGGCAAAAACCGAGTAATCCAAATTTTTATCCTCGCCGCCGGCGATAAGAATTAAACGCCCGTTTTTAAACAACGACCTCGCGGCTTTGATTGCCTCAATCCCCGCGCCGGGATTTGTCGCGCCGGAGTCGTTTATATAAGCCACACCTCCGATTTCTCCGACTTTTTCCAAACGATGCGGCAGTAATTTGAGGCGCGGAATCAGCGATAAAATTTCTTTTCGTGAAATCTTAAAAAGTTTCGCGATCTCAATCGCGGCCGCGAGATTCGCGGCGTTATGAGCGAGCGAGAGAAAAGGAATGGATTTTGCGACGATTTTTGAAAAATAAATTTTTTTTGAACGCGCGTTTTTTGTCAGTTTTTCAAGCAGGCGATTGTCTTCGGGAATTATCAGGAAATCCTCCGGTTTTTGAAATCTAAAAATATTCGTTTTTGCTTTGGCGTATTGGGCAAAAGAAGAGTAACGATTGAGGTGGTCAGGAAAAATATTCGTGATTACAGCAATATGAGGGCTGAGCTTTTTTTCAGTCAGCGCCTCAAGTTGAAAACTGGAAAGCTCCAAAATAACCGGCCCGCCTTGACTCGTCGGCGAGGCAGGCCCGCCTTTTTTGATTTTGGGCAGTACTTCCAAAACCGATTTGCCGATGTTTCCCCCCAAAACCGCGTTTTTGTATTTTCTTTTCAAAATTTGATGAATCAAAAAAGCGGTCGTTGACTTGCCTTTTGTGCCGGTAACGCCGACGACCGGCGCGGGACACAAATCAAAAAAAATTCCGACATCCGTCTCAATCGGAACTCCGCTCTTTTTCGCCAATGCCAAAAACTTGGATTCATTCGGAACTCCGGGATTTTTAATAATCAAATCGGCGTTTTCAAAATCTTCTTTACGGTGTCTGCCTAAAACATAACGAATCGATAGTCCTTTCAATCGCCCCAATGACTCTCGTAATTTACCCCTTGTCTTTAAATCCGTAACCAAAACCCTTGCCCCGGCTTTGGCAAAAAATTCAGCGGCCCCGACCCCTCCGCCGCTTATTCCAAGCCCCATTATCGTCACTTTTTTGTTTTTGAAATCAGATTTGACCATTCTGTTTTAAATTTACCATAAACAAGCGGAAATAAGAAAAGGGTTCTCTTTTTTGAGAACCCTTTGTTAATTTAATTTCATTGATCGGCCAAGGCCAGAACGTAGCCCTTTTCAATCAACTCTTGCAAGCGCCATTTCGGCACATAATCATAAACCAACTTCTTCTTTTCCTTGTCCCAGCAAAGAACGTGAACGTAACCTTGTTCTTCGCTAAATTTTTTGACATCCTCAGGCGTAAAAGCTCTTGCCATGATTTTCCTCCTTCCGAACGCTTATCATTTCTCTCTCGCCTCCTTTAATGGTCCCTTATGGCCACATACATTGTCGCGAGAATAATTCCCAGCGCCATTGAGCCGAGTCCGGCAAGCGCGAACAAAAAAGGAGAATCGCTCGCGGCTCCGCCCAAAACTATCGTTATCGCGCCCCCGTACACCAAAAGTCTTGAAGACGCCGCAAGCGCCGAATGCCAAAAATTTCTCATTTGTCATCCTCCTTATAATCCTTGTCAGAATCCGAGCAGAGAAAGCGCCAAAAGCAAAAAACAAACGAAGTACAAAAACGCCAGCACGGAAAGCTTTTCCCATTTTTCCATTTTCTCTCCTACTTCTGCAGTTCGCGTATGTAACTTACGATGTCGTGAATCTGATCTTCCGAATAAGTGTCCGCGTAAGGCGGCATTCCGGTTCCGGGAACTCCTTTGGAAATCTTCTGGAATAACTGCCCGTCGGTCATTTGTTTCACCCGTCCGTCGCGTAAAGACGGAATCATCGGCGGCATGCCTTCGCCCTTTGGACGATGACATCCCACACAGCTTTTTCCGTATAAAACCTTTCCGTTCTGCGCGTTGCCGGCGGCAACGGCCAATGTCGTAAAAATAGTCCCGCAAAAGACAATCAAAACAATACCAATAATAAAAACCGGAATAATCAACAATCTTTCTTTCATTGTCATCCCCCTCTTTTTTGTTGTCAAACAACTTGCCGCACCTCTTTAAACTATTAAAGATTATAAGCTAAAACCATAAAAAGTCAAGGGAAATTTAGATAAAAGCGGATATCCGGGTTTTCAATGTAAAAATAAACCCCGCACAATATTTATGCGGGGCAACAATTTACCACTTTTATTTTACTTGACTTTTAACCTTCCGTAACCAAACACCGCCACCTTGCCGTGCGAAATGCTCTTATCGCCAACCTTTTCAATCGCTCCGCTCTGGCTTGTTATCCAGATCAGATATTCAATCTCAAAATCAGGCGCGGCGAACTTCTGAAAGTATTTAATGTTTTCCGGGCTGGTGTCAACCGCCATATCGCTCGGGCGCTCCAAATTGGGCACTTTCTGGCCGGATGTTTCGTCAAACACCGGTTCTCCGCCCCAGACGGCGTAAGGAAAATACACCAGGTCTCCTCTTGCGTTATCTTTCGGCAAGATCTTTTCAGAAAATGTTTTAACGTAAGGCAAGCGGACAATGCGCGCGCTCTGCCCGACCAAAGTGATGCCGCTGTCCAAACCGTATATGTCACCGTTGGGAGCCGCGGCCACGGCCAACGCGCTGTCAAAGCCCAAAATATTGGGGGCACGCACGCCGAATTGATCAATGAATTTGCCCTCGGAATCGAATTTCAGGATGCGGCCGTTCATTTCCTCACTAATATACAGATTATTTTGGCCGTCAACGTCAACGTCCGACGGCTGATGGAGCAGAATTTTTCCACCCCGCTTCGTTTGAATGTCTTTTGTCAACGCGTCGGCGGAAGACGCGACTTTTTGCTGCACTTCCTTTTTTTCCAGAACCTTCTCGCTGCCGCCGTTCTCCGCAAATTCTTTCCAAATTTCCCGCGGCATTCCCACAACCCTTAAAATTTCCCCGGTGTTTTTATCAAGAATAAAAACGCTTTCCGCGGACGGTTTATTTGACAACCTTTGAAGGCCTTGATCAACCGCGTAAATTTTGTCTCCTTTTATCCTGATTCTTTGGGGAGCAAAAACGCAATTGATTTTTTTCAGAAGATTCATCTTTTCGTCAAAGACCGCGATTTTTTTCGCCGAAGGATACGTCAAATATAAAAATCTTCCGTCCGTATCCATTCCAAAAGCGTCGCTGAACTCTTTTCTCTTGACTTCTTCGACTTTCGGCGGATTGGAAAGGAAATCAAACACCCAAATGGTGTCGCCGTCCAGAATGTACGCCCTTCCCTCCATCACCGCGATTGACGTCGGCGAACCGATAAAACGATCGGGTTCTGTTTTTTCACCGAGCAGAATGTCGAGCCATTTTGGCGTTTTCTTCGCGGGACCCTTCAAGGTAAAAAGCAATTGCCATCTTTGAATCTGATTAAGCGGCATGTCTTTGAATTGCTCCGGCAGTTTATGGGGATAAAAACGCTCTTCTTCGTCGGCCTCCGCTCCCCCGTTCGGAATGCTTTTATTTTCGGCGAGGGCATTAGAGCTAAAACAAACGAGCAGTAAAAAAATCGGAACCAATCTTATCAATCGCGTCATTTTGATTCTCCTTTCTTTGGTTGTTTTTCAGAAATTTCATCCCGCTTCTTTTTAAAAAGAAGCGGGATTTCTTAAAAATGTCTTGCAAGATTAATCCTGAAAAGGAATCCGTCTCTCTCCGTGTTGTTTTTATTGACTTCGTACTTCTCCAAAGCTCTTCTGATAAAAACATTCACGGACAACTGCCTCACTTCATGAGAAAACGCCAATTGCAAGGCCGAAACGTTTCTTTCGGTTTTGCCTATTGCGGAGGAGTCATAAGTTACACCAGCCGTCACTCTCGTCTTGACGGTTTCGAAAATAGCGTTTATTCCGGAATTTAAAAGCCGGATGTCGTTCTGCTCCGTTTTGCGATAGTCAATATCGCTTCTGCCGCCCTGCCATGTTAAACGCAGTTTTTCATTAACCGGAATCGTGAGCGAGAACCTCGACGTCGCACGGTGAAAAGGGTAATTCAGTTGGGCATTATCTTCAAAATCAATGCCGGATGTTATTTCCGCTTTCCACCACCGCTCAAACGCGTATCTTGAATCCAAGCCGAAACTTCGATTTTGACCGGAATTATCCGATAACTGATTGTAGGCGCTTCCGCTCCCGCCGGTTGTGTTTTGTTCAACGTTTCTTAAACGAAAATGCGGCTCAGCCAGTCCGTCAAACAAACTGATTCTTGCCGAAACAGTTTGAACGGTATTTCGCGCCAAACCGCGCGGCACAAAATTTTCGTACCCAACAAGCACGGTTTCTCCGTTTAAAATCCGCGTTCCGGGAATTCTTTCGACATAAGTCGGAGAGCCGAGCTTGTAAATCCGGTAGTCCGCTCCTTCCTGGTAAATTATCGTGCCGGAAATGTCGGTTACCACAACCGATTCCGTCGAAATTTCCTGTCCCTCCAGCATAACCGCTTCGTAATCGGAGATTTTATGCATTTCCCCGCTGACAAAAACGTGTTCTTCTCCCGCCCTGAACAGATCCGACGATGAAATTTCGTAGCCCAAAGAAAGTTTTCCGTCAAAAGCGGGAAAAATTTGTTTGGCATAGTCAACCCGCGCCAATTTTTCATCCAAGGTTTGTTCAAAAGCGGAAAATTGTTTTTTTTCGCGCCCAGCTTCCACTTCGGTAAAAAGACTCTCGCCCAATTGATGGGAAAAGCCGCCGCGCGCCTCATAAGCGTTTTCTTCTTTTGACAGCCATTCGCTTTCCGCGGCGCCGCCCGAAACTTCCCGGTTTATTTGAGAAGCGCCGAAACTGACAAAGCTGTCCAGTTTCTGCAATTTGTCGCGAAAAATCCAAAACCGTTGTTCCTGCCTGAGAGCAAAACCGGAATAATCCGAAACGCCGTTCCGCGAATTCAAACTCAAAGATGTCTTTGTCCTCAAGGTATTGTCCAAAAATTTACCGGCTGCCGTTCCGTGGAAATAATGGCTGACGTAATCCGATTCATGCTCTTTTTGGTTTAAAGAAAAGCGTCTTGAATAGAGCTGTTCGCGAAAATTCAAGTTAACGGAAACTTTTTCCCATTGTTTTTCCGTGTCCGCCTCGAAACTTTTCCGTTCTTCGTGAATGTCAAAATCATAATCGACAAGCGATTTATTGCCGCGAAAAACATTGCTTGCGTCGCTGCCGAAGACGTCAAAACGAAAATTCAAGGGCCAGCCGACAACGGTTTTTCCCAAATCAAACGTTAAACCGCCGTGTTTTTGGTCGGCCAAATAATCCATGTTAGGCGTATGGCCGATGTCCGCGAGGCGTCTTTGAAAAAAGAATGAACCGCCGTAAGGAGTTTCCTTCAAAAAATATCCTTCAAGGCTGAAATTTTTCGCGAGATCCGCTCCTTGATATTCCGCGAGGCCCTGACCGAACGCAATTCCGCCGCCAACTTTCAGCCCGACAAACCTCTTGTGATAAATGAAAAATCTTTCTTCGATTCTCAACTCTTCATTCATCAGCCGGTACTCGCCGGTAATTTTATTTTTTCCGGAACTAATCTTTTGTAGGTCCTCCCGCAGGGAAAATCCAAGTTCGCCGGTCGGGCGTTCGAAATAAAACGGCCCGAAATTCGCTATCGGCTTAATTTCGCCGGAAAAGGAGACCGGCACGAGGCCGGCGCAGAACAAAACAACAAACCCAACCGTGAACAGCAATTTCTTAACCATCGGTTTTCCTCCCCTTTAACTATTCGGATGTTAAAAAACAATCGTTAATCAATCGCAACTTTTGCCGTGAATTATCCTGAAACGGATTCGCGGCAAAATTCGAGATTTATTAAGGGCCGGAGAATGAAATTTTAATTTCATTCTCCGGCTTCTTTATTATTTTTTCGTCAAATGATGGATGTCATTGTGGCAAGCGACGCATTGCGGAAAATTCCACATCGCCTGTTTTTGAGGCGTATCGTCCGGAGCCGGTTTGTGGCACTGCATGCAAACTTCTTTTTCCGCCATTTTCAAAAACTTTTCTTCTTTGTTGTGCGGCTCGTGACAGGTAAGGCATATTCCGGCCTGATTCAATTCTTTGGCTTTTTCTGCCGGAAAATGACTGAAGTCCTTTTTATCCATGTGACACTGCGTGCAAAGATCAATATCGGCCTTTTTTAAAAGTTTTTTTTCTTTTGACCGATGAGGTTCGTGGCAGAAACCGCACATTCCCATTTTAACCGGCCAATGCCTTTCTTCTCCGCTAAACGATTCCTTGTCGTGGCATTGAAAACATGTTTCAGCCAAAGCCGGTCCTATTGTCATCGGCTTATCGTCTTTGTGGCAAGCGTTGCACCATTGCTGCTTCCATGGCACGTGCCGGCTCTGCCATTTCTCCTCCTCTTTTTGCTTCATCTTCTTGACAATGTCGGCTATATCTTCGGAAGACGAATGGCTTTTTTCTTTTTCTTTCCGCAATTCTTCTTCCGCGGGCACGCCGTCAATAAAAAAAGAAAGCCATTTCCTTCCGTTTGTCCCAGCGCATCCGTTCAAAATAATAACGATCAAAAATATCAAAACCGGCCATTTTTTCATTTCATCACCCCCTTTTATTACCGTTTGCGATTTAGATTACCTTCAAGACAGCGGCACCGCGCCGATTACGCGATTATCAAAGAATCCATCATTTTTAAAGGTGCAAGCGGTATTTATTTTCTCCGCTATTTCCACGCGAATTATACAGAAAAATCCTATAAAAGTCAAGTATTGGGGGATGTCCGAGTGTCAACTTCATAATTAAAAAACCGCAGATAATTTTTATATCTGCGGTGATTGATTAGTTCTTTTTTGTTATTGATGCAAATCCTGCCATTTTCCTTTATGGCAAGCGCCACAAAGAGTGCCGCCTATTCCGTTGCCGTCATCATCAAACGGAAGAGTGAGATAATGTCCGTAAGGACCGCCATCGCCTTTGTGCATATAGCCATGGCAGGTGGCGCAAGTCAGAACATTTTTATTGGGGCCTCCCAAATAAAACGTCTCTTGCATCTCCGAGAGAGGCGCCATTACGTCCTGCAAAACCGAAGGCGTTCGGCTGCCGCGCCGAGAGATTAAGTCGTCGGTAATTTCCACGCCGATGGGATGATGGATATGCCCGTCCGTCGGATTAATGTACTTTTCCGACAGATGAGAACTGCTTCTCCATCTTGGGTTGCCGTGACACTTAAGGCAAAATTCGCCGAGCGGATCAAGTGTCGGAGTGGACAATATCGTGTAAGACGTATAATTTTGCCAAACTCCGCTTGCGTCAAATTCGCTTGTCGAACGATAAAGCCAGGGGTATCCCGGGAAAATGGTTTTGCCGTCCTGCAGTCCCGCGTGCTCCGCGTTGTGACAATTCGCGCAAGTAGTGGGATTGTAAGCCGGATTATAAGTGTGGCCGGCGTCAGCTTCAGGAACAACCACCCAAAGCATTACCGCCGTAAGCATTAAAACCGCCGTCGCGCATGCCATTTTCTTTAGCATACATTTCCCTCCTTGTTGTTAAAGAAACTCAAAATAATATCTCGATAATACCGCGCCGCGATATTACCGCATTTTCACCCTACATCTTGCGTAAAAATTTGTCAAGACTCTGTTTTTGTTTTTGGGCATATTTAAATCTCAAGAAAATAGCCAAAGCTTTTACGCTTTGGCTATTAAATTGCTCGTTAAAATGAAAAATTTTCAAGGAATAATCACGACAGGAAACTGCCCCTTGCCGTCTCCCATCCCGGGGGCGTTTTTGGGCATACCGGGCAGGGCGATGCCCCTGACATTGGGTTTATCCCGCAAAAGCTTTTTAATACTTTCCGCGGGGACGTGCCCCTCAATAATATAGCCGGAAGATGTTATGGCCGTATGACAGCTTTGCAAATTTTGAGGGATATTGTATTGCTTTTTTACCCCCGCCACGTCATCCGTATGGATAACATCCGCGTCAAATCCGTTTTCCCGCAAGTAATCAATGTATGAATGACAGCACCCGCAACTGGGTGAAGCATAAACCGTTATTTTTTCAGCCGCCATTGCTCTGTCAGCGAACGATTCAAGTTTCCAAAAAACTCCCAGCGAAAGTAACACGCCGGCACAAATAATAAATATGACCCAAATTTTTCCCCTAGCGCCCATAAAGCACCCCCTTTTTGTTAAAAAACACCGCCACTTAAAGTGGCGGTGTTAATATAACATACTTAAAAAATATTGTCAAATTTCTATCCGACAATATTAATCAATTTTCCGGGAACAAAAATAATTTTCTTGGCTTCTTTTTCCGCAAGCCATGTCTTAACCTTTTCTCGCCCAAGCGCGAGCCGCGCCGCCTCTTCCCGAGAAATGCCGGCTGGCGCTTCAAACAGGTCGCGCACTTTGCCGTTGATTTGAACAATCAGAGTAAAAGTTTCTTCTTTAATAAATTTTTGATTAAATTTCGGCCATTTCACCAAGTGAACACTTCCCTTTTCATCCGATTGACTCCAAAGTTCTTCGGCTATGTGCGGAGCAAACGGGGCAAGCAATTTAATTACCAATTTCCAATTTTCAATTTCCAATGATGGTTGTTTTTCCAATTCATTCACTAAAATCATTAAAGAGCTGATCGCGGTATTATACTGCAAATTTTCAATATCTTCCGTAACTTTTTTGATGGTTTTGTGCAATGCCTTATTTAAGTCATCCTGAGGGCTTTGCCCGAAGGATCTTTTGAGATTCTTCCCCCGCCTTGGCGGGGGAAGAATGACGGAATGAGTTAATTTCCAAATTCGCTCAAGAAACCTTGTAATACCGCGAATTCCTGTGTCCCTGAAATCTCCTCCCTGCTCAAACGGCCCCAAAAACATCAAGTACATTCTCAACGTGTCCGCTCCGTAAGCGCGAATATATTCGTCCGGATTGACGACATTGCCTTTGGATTTTGACATCTTGGCGCCGTCTTTGATTAAAAGACCATGGGCCCGAAATTTCTTGAATGGCTCTTCAAAATGGATAAAACCCAAATCACGCAGCGCCATCGCGACAAAGCGGACATATAAAAGATGAAGCACGGCATGTTCGGCGCCGCCGATGTACATATCTACGGGCAACCATTTTCGCGCCAAACGTGAAAATGTTGAATTTTCAATTTTCAATTTCCAATTTTCAGATGCCATAAGATAACCGAGATAATACCAGGAAGAATCCAAAAACGTGTCGCAGACGTCGGTTTCGCGGCGCGCCCATGATTTGCATTTTGGACAGCGGACTTTAAAAAATTTTTCCACAATTGCCAGAGGTGACTTTTCCGTTCCGGTTGGCCGGAAATCTTTAATGTGAGGAAGTTTTACCGGCAAATCCTTTTCCATAACCGCGTGCCAGCCGGGCATATCTTTTCTTTCTCCTCTTCCCTCATGCCTGCAGGTTTCACAAAAAATTAAAGGAATGGGCGCTCCCCAATACCTTTGTCTTGAAATCAGCCAATCGCGCAATCTGAAAGTCGTTTTTTTCTCGGCCAAATCTTTTTTCGCCAGCCATTCCGCTATCGCATTCTTGGCTTTTTGACAAAACATTCCGGTGAATTCGTTTGAGGCAACCAAGTAACCCTCTTCTTCATATGCCCTCTCAAGAACCGGGCATTTCGGCTCGGGGTAATTCGGGCAAATTACCATCTTTATAGGCAAGTTAAATTTTTTGGCGAACTCAAAGTCCCTTTGGTCATGCGCCGGAACGGCCATAATCGCGCCGGTGCCGTATCCGGCCAAAACATAATCGGCGACAAAAATCGGAATTTCTTCTCCGGTTGCCGGATTTGTCGCTTTGATTCCCTTAATTTCAACGCCGGTTTTTTCCAGCCCTTCGGCAATCCGTTCAGCTTCTGATTTATTTTTCGCTCCCGCAATATATCTTTTGACTTCTTCCCAATTTTCAATTTGCAATTTTAAATTTTCAATTTTTGAATGTTCCGGCGCCAAAACAACGTAAGTCGCCCCAAAAAGCGTATCAGCTCGTGTGGTAAAAACCTCAATTGGGAATTGGAAATTGGGAATTGGAAATTTCACTACTGCTCCTTCCGACTTGCCTATCCAATTCCTTTGGGCGACTTTTATTTTTTCCGACCAGTCGATTTTTTCAAGATTGTTCAAAAGCCGCTCGGCGTAATCGGTAATTTTGAAAAACCACTGCTCAAGCTCTTTTTTAACAACCGTCGTCCCGCAGCGCTCACATTCGCCGGCGATGACCTGCTCGTCGGCAAGCACGGTTTTGCACGACGGACACCAATTGACCGCCTGTTTCTTGCGATACGCCAGTCCGCTCTTAAACATCTGGACGAAAATCCACTGGGTCCATTTGTAATATTCCGGATCGTACGTTTCAAGCCGCTCCTCCCACGCGAAACCGTTGCCGATCATCCGAAGCTGGCGGTAAAAATTTTTCTCGGAGATTTTCGCCTGATCCGCCGGGTGTTTTCCGATTTTTAGGGCGTAATTTTCCGAATGGATTCCGAAGCCGTCAAGGCCGATCGGCTCAAACACGTCATACCCCTGCATTCTTTTGAAACGGCCATGAATATCCGCGCCGACAAAAGCGTACATATTGCCGACATGCAAACCCTCAGCCGAAGGATACGGAAACATCATCAAATTATAAAAAGGCCGTTTTAATTTTTTCTTGCCCCGAGCTTGTCGAGGGGTGAAGTTCGGCTCGTACACGCGCTTCTTTTGCCAAATCTTCTGCCACTTCTTTTCAATTTTTTGAGGATTATACTTCATCTTATTTAAAATTGTATGCCAAAAAAATTAAATTGTAAACTTTTGGGTTTTTGCTTCAATGTGATATAATATATATGTAATAAATAATATTAAAAACGGCATTGAAAGAGTTTACCTTTGAATGTCGTTTAAAACATTTTATCAAACCATTATGAACCAAGCACTGATCAATTATATCCAAAAAGCGAAAGCGGCCGGAAAAAGCGACGAGGAAATCAAGAACACGGCTCTCGGAATGGGTTGGAAAGAAAATGACGTAATGGAAGCGTTTAAGGCCGCTACAGGCGAGAGCGTTCCCGTTCCGCCGCCAACCCCTGAGGCCGCGATGGCTCAAGCCGTCCCGTCAAAGGCGTTTTCCGCCAAACTCATTTTAATAATAATTGGCGCTGTCGCGCTCTTAATCATTGGCGGAGGATCGGCCTATTATTTTCTTGTCATAAAACCGGCGCAAGAAGCGGCACAACAGCCGCCGATTGAACAGCCTGCCTCGCCGGCAGGCGGGCCGCAAGTCCCGACTCCGCCGGAAGAGCAACCGATAGCGCCGCCAGAAGAAATTCAACCGCCCGAGGCACAACCATCGGAGATTCCGCCGACCGGAACCGAGACGGCGCCGACGGAACCAACCGAACCGCAACCGGAAGCACAGCCCCAACCGGAACTTCCGTCACCTCCGCCTCCACCGCCTCCTCCTCCCGACGCGCCGCCGACTCCTTAAATCCGCAGTGAAAAACAAAACTCGGCTTTTCTTAAGCCGAGTTTTTTAATGAGTCAACAACTTTTACTTTTGGGGCATTTTTCAGCCACTCAATTTTTTTATTTTGCGAACAATCGGGATTAAACCATTCGCACAATTTTTGGGCGTCTTCTTTCCAAAGCCGGATACAACCGTGGCTGGCGCGATAGCCGGGCAAAGCGCCGCCGTGCAACCAGTAAGCGATTCCGCGACTGCTTTGATAAAACATCATTGCGTAAGGCATGGGGACGGGCTTGCCGGTCGGGTCTTTATAAATCGAGGAATAATGATCGCGGTCAACGGCCAGAATTTTGAAATCGCCGGTCGGCGTTTTACATGTTCGCCAGAATTTTCTTTTATCAAGGCACTTCGGCGCGGCCGAAGAAATCGGACCGTCAAAAACCAAATTGCCGAATTCGTAAGCGCCGAACTATTGTTCTTCCAAATCCACCAAAATGAATTTTTCTTCGTTCTTTGCTTCTTCAAAAAACGCCGGCAGGGGCGAATATCCGGCGGCTTGCTCCAAATCAACCGGTACCTTTATTTTTTGTCCCGCAAACAAATGGTCTTTGTCCAACCGGTTGAACCTGGCGATAACGCGCCATTTTTCGCCGAAAAGTTTTTCGAAAGTATCGCCCTTTTTCACCGTGTAAACCTCGCTTGCGACTTTATTCTGCGAAGGAAATCTCTCCAAATCTTTAGCCTCGGCCGGAGATAATTTGACAGTGCCTAATAAAATGAAGAAAAATAAAACGGCAATCCTTCTCTTCACGGCCCCACCTCCTTTTAAAAGAGCGTGTAAAAAATAATTATACCAGAAATCTCAAATTCCAAAAAGAGCCCGCGCGTTCAGAGTGGTTTGACGGGCGACTTCTTCAAAAGAAACCCCTTTCAATTCGGCGATCTTTTTTGCCGCTTCTTCAACGTAAAGCGGCTCGTTTCTTTTTCCCCGGTACGGAACCGGCGCGACGTAAGGCGCGTCGGTCTCAACCATTATCTTTTCAAGCGGCGCGATTTTAATCACCTCGTTCCAGTCCTTGACGAAAGTGATGACGCCGGTAAAAGAAATCAAAAAATCCAATTCAAACAATATTTCCGCCTCGTTCAACGTTCCGGCGAAAAAATGATTGACCCCTTTCAGTTTCGGCTCTTTCTTTTTGGCTTCTTTCAAAATCGCGAGCATGTCCTGATAAGCGTCTTTTTGGCCGAACGAAGAATCCCGGCAATGAATAATCGCCGGCTTTTTGGCTTTAGCCGCCAATTCAAGATGTTTCGCGAATATTTCTTTTTGTTTTTCTTTGGCCCGCGCCTTTTCCCCCTCGCTTAAGTCCTTAAGATGAAAATAATCAAGGCCGGTTTCGCCAACGGCAACGGCTTTCGGATTTTTCGCCAGCTCCGAATATTTTTCAAAATCAAACTCTTCGGCTTTCGTTTTAAATTTTACGAGTTCGTCAAGTTCCGAAGAATCGTAATGGCCTTCAAGCAGATGAATCGGATGAAGGCCGACTGCGGCATAGACCCCTTCCTCGTAATTTTGAGCCATTCTTATGGCCCGCTCGGAAGTGGAATACTGGGAGCCGACATTAATCAACCAGACGCCCGCCTTAAGAGCGCGCTCAATCACTTCTTTCCCGTCCTCTTTGAAAGCGGAAAAATTCACGTGCGTATGAGTGTCAATGAGTTTTGGCATGATTTATTTAGGCAATCTCGGAAATAATGACGCTTGTTTTTTAATAACAAATTTATTGTTCCACTCGTCTTTCGCGGTTTTTTCAATTCCCAATTGTTCAAAAATCTTGTCCGCGGTCTGGGGCATAAACGGTTCCAAAAGCCACGCAATATGCGAGAGGGAAGTTAAAAGGTTAAGCATCGCCTGATCAAACTCTTTCTCCTTGCCCTGTTTCAGCAACTCCCACGGCTTTTCTTTGTCAACGTATTCGTCGCAAAATCCGATAAGCCGCCGGATTGTTTCAAGCGCCTCGTTAAATTTCATTTCGGCCAAGTGCTTTTCGTAGTTCTCCCAAGCCCTGTCTATTATTTCCCGAACGTCGGCTGAAATTTTTAATTCCTTTTTGGCGGTTCTTTTTTCCGCCAAAGTCAGGACGCGCGCGACAAGATTTCCCAGGCCGTTGGCAAGGTCGGCATTATACCGCTCCTCAAACTTCTCGAAAGTAAAATCGCCGTCCTCGGTCGGAGGAATTTCCCGCAGAAGATAATATCTCGCCGCGTCCGCGCCATATTTTTTAATAACCTCAAAAGGATCAATCACGTTGCCCAATGTCTTTGACATTTTTTGGCCGCCGGAAGTGATGAAGCCGTGAACGAAAAGATTTTTCGGCAAAGGGAGCCCGGCCGAAAGAAGCATCGCTGGCCAGATTAAAGCGTGAAATCTCAAAATGTCTTTGCCGATGATGTGAACATCGGCCGGCCAATACTTCTTAAAGTTCTCGCCGTCCTCCGCATACCCAAGAAGAGAAATGTAGTTCACGAGGGCGTCGCTCCAAACGTATATCGTATGAGTCGGGTCGTCGGGAACCGGAATGCCCCACGAAAGGTCTTTGGAAGGCCTTGAAAAACTCACGTCTTCAACTCCCTCGGCGATGAACGAAAGAATTTCGTTTTTTCGCCCGGCCGGAACGATTTTAAATTCCTCGGTTCGGATGATTGACTCCAATTCGTTCGCGTAGCGCGAAAGCCGGAAAAAATAATTTTCTTCCTCAATTGTTTCCGGTTCTTTAAAATGAATCGGGCATTTTCCGTCTTTCAATTCCGAGGGCTTCATAAACGCCTCGTGTCCCACGCAGTAAAGCCCTTTATAATTGGCTTTATAAATATCGCCCTTGCTTAACAGTTTTCGCCACATTTTTTCAACTGCCGGCCAGTGCCTTTTTTGGTCCGTGGTGCGGACAAAATCGTCGTTGGAAATGTTTAAAACGCCGGCCAATTCTTTAAATTTGGCCGCGGTTTCATCAACGAATTGCTCAACCGGTTTTTCCACCTTTTCCGCGGCTTCAACAATCTTTCTTCCGTGCTCATCGGTTCCGGTCAAAAAGAAAACATCGTCTCCTTTAAGCCGCTTCCAGCGAGCCAAAACATCCGCCTGCGCCAATTCCAGCGCGTATCCGATATGCGGCAGGGCGTTCACATAAGCGATTGAAGTGGTGATATAAAATTTGCCCATTTTATCGAAATTTTTGAGCTCCACTTTAGGGCGAAAAAAATTTCGCAACAAAATGGAGCACCCAGCACATAAATTTACATTTGTCGCAACTACAAACTATGATTATTTCTAGGTAGCCATTGTTTATACCTCGCCGACTATTGTAAATTTATGTGCTGGGTAAAGGTTTTGTTATCAAAAATCCTGCGCCTGCGGCTTAGATTTTTGAACAAAGCCCTTTACAACAATCACAAACTCTCCCAATATTTTATCAATTTTCAGCGATTCAATCACTTTTTCGGGATTGCCACGGTAGGTCGTTTCAAACTTTTTTGTCAGTTCGCGGCAGACAACGAGATTCGCGTCCGGCGCCAAATTTTTTATCTCTTCAAGCGTTTTCAAAATTCTGTGGGGCGATTCGTAAAAAACAACGGTTCTTTTTTTCGCTTCCTCGGCCAAATTCCGGAAAAAGGTCTGCCGTCCCTTTTTGTGTGGCGGAAATCCCAGAAACAAGAATTCATCTGCCGGAAAACCGGAAATAGAAAGTGCGGCGATTGCGGCGCAAGGGCCGGGAATGGGCACAATTCGCGCTTCACTTCCAAACCTTTCAACAACCGCCTCAACCAGCTTCCCGCCCGGGTCGGAAATTCCAGGCGTGCCGGCGTCTGACACATACGCGATGTTTTTTCCTTGCTCAATCAACTCAATGACTTTTTGCGTCTGCGCGTGCTGATGATAACTCAAAAGCGGCTTTTTAATCTCATAGCGGTCAAGCAGTTTTTTCGTAACGCGCGTATCTTCACACGCGATCGCGTCAACTTCTTTCAAAATCCGCAAAGCCCTCAAAGACGCATCCTCAAGATTGCCGATTGGCGTGGCGACAATATATAATGTAGTCATATGATTCTCACTCCTCATGTTTTAACCGGCGCCCTAATCGGCGCGCAAACAACGAATCCCCTTGCCGCGTTTGTTTTCGGCCTCGTTTCACATTATCTGATAGACAAAATTCCCCATTGGGATTACGACATCAAAAAAATTGAAGAAAAATCCGGCGGCGACAAAGTCATAACGCAATGGCTGAAAATCGGATTTGACCTCTCGCTTCCTTTTTTCATTATGGGATTTCTCGCGCCGGATGAACAAATTTTAAAGCTTTCATTGCTCGGCGCGGCTGGCGCGACATTGCCGGATTTTCTCGTGTATCTCAGTTGGCGATTTCCAATGAAAATTTTAACCGCTCACGCCAAATTTCACGACAAAAACCACTCAAAAATAAAATTAGGCCTCTTGGCCGGCCCGGTGAGTTATCTCGCGATTATTCTCCTTTTCCTCCTTCTTTATCCTTAAAATTACACTTCAATTTTTCTCTTTTCAAAATCGCTCCAAAACTCGCTAAGCATCGCGGCAACGGGAACGCTGATCAGCATCCCAAGAATTCCGCCCAAGCGGAATCCTATCAGCAGGGACAAAATCACCACCACCGGACTCAAGCCGACAATCTTGCGCATCACCTGCGGAACAATCACATGATTCTCAAACTGCTGAATAATAACGAACAAAAGCAAAACCATCGCTCCCAAAAACAAATCCTGAACCGCCGCCAGCAGCACGGCGATTGTTCCGGAAATCAACACCCCGACAATCGGCATCAATTCGGCAATGCCAGCAATGATGGCCAAAACCAGGGCGTATTTTACGCCCAAGAGCAAAAGCCCGATATAAACCGCCACGCCGACAACAAAGCCGAGCAAAAGCTGGCCCTGTGCCCACCGGCCGATTTTTCTTTTTGAGCGAGTCCAGAGATCCATCACATACTCTTCATAATGAAGAGGGGTGAGCGCTCTCAAAAAATTATCAATGCCGCGCGGTTGGATTGAAAGATAAAACGAGATGACGACGGTCAGGACCAAAGAAGTAATGCCGCCGAAAACGGCTATCACCGCCTCTAAACTGTTGGAAGCAACCAGACCCAAACTGCCTTCCAGTTGCCGCAGGAAACCTTTCAGGGTCTCCGTTAAATTTTGTTCGGTGGCCGGCTGAATCGTCCGGATAAAGGAGTTGATTTTTTCAACATAAGCCGGCATTACGGCGGAAAGTTCCCGGATCTCCGTCAAAAGCACGGGGACGATCAAATAAACAAGAAGACCGATAAGGCCGAAAGCCGTCAGATAGACTGCCAAAACCGTGAAAATTCTGGAAACGCCTTTTTTTTCAAACCATTGCGCCAGAGGGTCAATGGCCGAGGCAATGACCAGAGCCAAAAACAAAATCGCCGCGATGTCGCGCACAGCGTAAAGAAAAACAATCAATAAAAAAACGAGTAAAATTCTGAAAATCGTCGGCCAAGAAATTTCGATTGTTCTTTTTTCCATATACCTTAATTATATCCTTTCTTTCATATTTTTAACAACTTCTGAAATTCTCTATCGTCTTTAAGCGGCCCGATTAAGGCCAAATTCAGCTTGGACGGGCGGAAAATATCCCGGGCGACTCTTAAGATGTCTTTCCGGCTGACGGCGTTGATTTTCCTCAAAATTTGTTCGGGCTTCAAAATTTTATTGAGAGCGATTTCCTGCTCGCCGACGAATTCTGCCCAATCGTCGGAACTTTCAAAAGCCAGAAGCATTTTCCCTTTAAAATAATCTTTTGCTTTTTTCAGTTCCTCGGCGGTCACGCCCTTGTCGCGGACGAGCCGAAACTCTCTTAAAATCGCGGCAATCGCGTCTTTGACTTTTTCGTTGTTCACTCCGGCCCGGACAGCCAAAAAACCGGTGTCGCTTGAGTTGTCAACCATTGAGCCGATGTAATAAGCCAGGCCCTTTTTTTCTCTGATCGTAACCCAGAGCCGGGAGCTCATTGACCCGCCCAGAATTGACGACAAAACAGACAGGGCGTATTTTCTCGGGTCAAAAACATTATAAGCCCGAACGCCAAGGCAAAAATGGGTCTGTTCGGTTTTTTTGTAAAAAACCAAATTTTCCGGCTTTGACTGCTTTTCAACAACCGGCGGTTTACTTTTCGGTTCCCCGATCCTGACTTTTGAAAAATAATGTTCAATTTTATTCAAAATATTTTTTTCGTCAAATTTTCCGGCAACCGTAACGACGATGTTGTCGGCAACATACTGATTTTGAAAATATTGAACCAATTCCGGCCGCTTTAATTTTGAAATAACCTCTTTTTTACCGAGGATCTCCCAGCCGGCCGGCTGATCGCCGTAAAGCAGGCGGTCGAAAAGCACGCCGGTGTAACGGCTCGGCATATCGTTATACATATTGATTTCTTCAATAATAACTCCCCGCTCCCGCTCGATCTCTTTCGGGTTGAACGTTGAATTTATCAAAATGTCGGAAACAATGTCCAAAGCCAAATCAAGATGGTTGAAATCGGCTTTAATCCAGTAGCCGGTCCGCTCGTCGCCGGTAAAAGCGTTATGTTCGGCGCCTACCCGGTCAAGCTCGGTTGAAATCTGCAGGGCGGTCGGCCGCTTCTTCGTCCCTTTGAACATTACGTGCTCCAAAAAATGCGATAACCCGTTTATTTCCCTTGTTTCGTATTTTGAACCGGTGCCGACCAAAACCAAAACCGTAACGCTCCTCACGTCCTTCATCGGCACCGTTATCACCCGCAGTCCGTTTTTTAACGTGGTTTTATGAAACATGTTTTTTAAAATATTCCGCCAAATCTTCCACTTTCATTCTCTCCTGCTTCATTGTGTCTCTATCCCGAACCGTGACCGTGTCGTCTTCAAGCGTTTCAAAATCAACCGTAACGCAAAACGGCGTGCCGATTTCATCCTGCCTTCGGTAGCGCTTGCCGATGTTGCCGATGTCGTCCCAGTTCACCATAAAACTTTGCTTAAGATTTTCATAAATCGTCTTTGCTTTCTCACCAAGTTGAGGTTTGTTGGCTAACAGAGGAAATACCGCAACCTTGTAAGGCGCAAGAACCGGCGGCAAAGATAAATAAACTCTTTGCTCGCCCTTAACTTCTTCCTCTTTATAATGCTCGCTCAAAACTGCCAAAAACGTCCGGTCAACCCCGAAAGTCGGCTCTATCACGTGAGGGATAAATCGTTCTTTTTTCTCCTCATCAAAGTAACTCAAGTCCTGCCCGCTCGCTTCCTGATGATTTTTCAGGTCAAAGTCGCCTCTGTAAGCGATGCCGTATAGTTCGTCTTTTTTGAAAGGAAAATTATAGTCAATGTCAACCGTTCTTTTTGAATAATGCGCCCGGTCTTCCGCCGGCACTTCCCGAAACGTTAAATTTGCGTCGCCCAAGCCGATCATTCTCAGCCATTTTTTCATCTCTGAAAGCCAATACTCAAATTGCTTCTCCCATTCGCTTTCCTTAATAAAATACTCAATCTCCATCTGCTCAAACTCGCGCGTTCTAAAAATGAAATTTCCCGGCGTGATTTCATTGCGAAAAGCTTTGCCGATCTGGGCCATGCCAAAGGGAATTTTCGGATGAAGCGAATCAACGACATTTTTGAAATTCACGAACATTCCTTGAGCCGTCTCCGGGCGCAGATAAGTCAAACCGGTTTCATCCTCAACCGACCCCAAAAAGGTCTTAAGCATTGTGTTGAACTGCCGTGGTTCGGCAAGCTCACCACCGCAATCCGGACATTTATTTTCTTTCAAATGATCGGCTCTGAATCTTTTATGGCATTTTTTGCACTCAACCAGCATATCCGAAAATCCCTTCTCGTGCCCCGAGGCCTGCCAGACCTTGCGGTTCATAATCAAAGCCGCGTCAACGCCGAACATGTCGTCCCGCTTATGAACAAAAAAATTCCACCAAAGCGCTTTAATGTTATTTTTAAGCTCAACGCCCAAAGGCCCGTAATCCCAGGAATTGGCCAGCCCGCCGTAAATGTCCGAGCCCGGATACACAAACCCGCGCCGTTTGCACAGCGAAACGATTTTGTCCATTTTGTCGGCAATTTTTTCCATATCGTTATTCCTCATCTTACCTGAAAATTTTCCCTTTGTCCAAGCCGCAAAGCGTGTTATTATATGTGTGAAATGAAGAAATATGCCGTCATTTTTATTTTCATTTTTCTTTTAGTCGCGGGCGCGTGGCTTGGATATTTTTATTGGCAAAATTTGCGAGGGTTAGGGCCGGCGTTGAAACCGCCGCCCGAAGATATTGCCAAACTCCTGCCGCCTGAAAAATCGGCACAAGTTCCGCCGACAATAAACGAAACCGAATTTCCGCTCAAACTTCCGGCTGGATTTAAAATCTCAATTTTTGCCAAAGGGCTCGGAAGTCCCAGAGTTATGACGTATGACCCGGCGGGAAATATCGTCGTGAGCATTCCGGCGCAGGGAAAAGTCGTCGCCTTGCCGGACAAAAATAGCGACGGCGTTGCGGATGAAGTCGTAACTGTTGCCGAAGGACTGAACAGCCCGCACGGCTTGGCGACGCGATGCACTGAAAAATGCGAATTTTTTATTGCGGAATCAAACCAAGTGGCCTACTACGACTATGATACAAAAAATTTAAAAACGTTTAACAAAAGAAAAATTATTGACTTGCCGAGCGGCGGCAACCACATCACAAGAACTATTCTTTTCATGCCAAGCCCAAATGACCATAAACTTTTAACCTCGGTCGGCTCAACCTGCAATGTCTGTGAAGAAAATGACTGGCGAAGGGCGAAAATTTTAATTTCAAACGCCGACGGCGGCGATTTGAAAACTTTCGCGTCCGGACTTCGCAATTCCGTGTTTATGGCCATTCATCCGGTAACCGGAAAAATCTGGGCAACGGAAATGGGGCGCGATTTATTGGGCGACGACTTGCCGCCCGATGAAATAAACATTGTTGAAGAAGACAAAGATTACGGCTGGCCCTATTTTTACGGAAAAGACATCAGAGACGCAGCGTTTGAACCGAATGTTATGTTTGAACAAAATCCCGATCGCTTCGGCAGTCACATTGACATACCGGCGCATTCCTCGCCCCTCGGCTTGGCCTTCATTCCCGAAGAGGGCTGGCCGCAAGAGTATTGGCACAACCTGCTTGTCGCCTACCACGGCTCCTGGAACAGAACCGTGCCGACCGGCTACAAAATCGTCCGTTACAAACTGGATGAGCAAGGCAATTATCTCGGAGAGGAGGACTTTATTTCCGGCTGGCTCACGAACGAGGGCGCGCTCGGAAGGCCGGTTGACATTCTCGTTCAGCCCGGCGGAATTATCTATGTCTCGGACGACAAAGCCGGGGTGATCTACAGAATCACTCATTAAATTTCATTTGACCGAAAAACAAAACTTTGGTATCGTATTTTTGCATTCCTCTGTCCCTCAAGCCCTTGGGCCGTTAGAAATTTAATGGCCCGGAATTCTTACAAACTATAATAGATCAATTTCTAACGGCCCTCGTAGTTCAATGGACAGAACAGCACACTCCTAACGTGCGGATCGAGGTTCAATTCCTCGCGAGGGCACCAAAACACAAACGGGCCTATAGTAAAACGGTATTACGCATCCATGGCATGGATGAGGTTGGGGTTCGATTCCCCATAGGTCCACCACATTAATAAACACCCTCTCCGAACGGAGAGGGTGTTTATTAATGTGGTGGTCATTATACCAAAAAGTTCGGACTCATTTCCAGCAGAATCCCGACTGACATTCCACGCGCGCCTGCCTGCCGAAGCCTCGGCGCAGGCAGGGAGCGCGTGGTGGCTTGAAACTAAATCGTACGCTCGGACAATCGCCCCGCCACTGCCTCGCTTCACTCGGCAACCCCGAAAAGAAAAAATGTTCCTTGCATTTCTGATTTTCGCGGGGGTGGATTTTTTCTAAAAATGGGAAGGACATTTTTCTTTCGGGGTTCTGCCCAAGAAGTTTCTGGGCAGTGTGGCGGGGCGAAATGCGGACTCGGTTTTGCCAAAACTATTTTCTGGGGAAAAGGATTTGGCAAAACTTCGGCTAACTTTTGTTTTTGCATTTTGTCCGCGCGGAGGAGGTGTGGGGGGAATTCCGCCCGCCGAGCCCAGTCAGTTCCGTTCGGATATTTTCAAACAGACACCGCATTTTGGTTAAAATCCGAACTTACTTTGACGAGTATCCGGACGAGGAATGAACCGCCCCGATAATTATCGGGCGTTTTTCAATCGATGTAATTGAGAGTATTCACACTCTCTTTAATTTTTTCCCACGTAACAATACCCAGCCAGCGCCCGTTGTCAAAACCGCTGCTTGGACTCGGGAGGGCGAAACATTTGACTGGGGATATTATTGAGTTGCTATTTAATAAATTTAAAAGTAGAGAAAATCAATTCTCCTATGTCACTATGGAAGTCGATAATAATCGGGCTCAAAGGATAATTTAAACAATATTGAAAAAGTTCTTCCGCGATATATGGTCCATTTTCCCCAAACACTTCAAGATGATCTATTGCCTTTTCGGCTTTGTACCCCATAAATGTTACGGTCTCTGCGTCACCGAATCTTGTACCACAATGATCTATCGTTAACCAAGCGCCTTCCATGATTATTGATTTATTTGCTCCGATGGTCTGTACGCTAAACACAGGATTGGGGCCATACTTTTCGTATATACGTATATACTCCGCGATGTTTATCCGCTGAATATTCTCTTTTGTACGACTCTCATTCCAAGTATCCTTTTTACGGTCAAAATTCTTAAAAACCCTTAGGCTGTCTTCACGATTGATGTCCAAACGCACATCTTCCGGATATCTAAACTCAAATCCATACTCATCATTCCGATAAAGTTTCCAGTTTGCTATTTTATTAATCGGGGAACTTTGATCGGGAGTTGGGGTTGGATTAGCGATTTGCGTCGCGTCTATTGATGTTTGTGAGGGAACGAGAGGCGCTGACCTATTTTTTATGACTACAAAATAACCAACAGCTCCGATGAGCATGGCCATCGTAATTATTAATACAACATTTACAAATCCATGCTTGGACCGCACAATGCCCTTTCTTTGTAGAACAAAAAATATAGTAATAAACAGCGCGGCGGCTACCGCACCGATAATGTACCAGCTAAACCGGTTGTTCGTATCTCCGGCCGCCTCGCGCGCTTGCCACTCATCTTTAGGAATAGCAGTTTTATAGACAAATTCGCCGCTTTTTGGGATTTCAACGCGTTTAATGGGTTTGTCGTAAGACGATGAAAGAGCAACGGTTTTTCCGGTCTTATCGCTCGTCACGTTAATCGTACCGTCGTAAATTTCATAAACAGCAACATCAGTATCGGGGTTGTATGCAACTCCAAAATGGGTCCCTCTTACAGCTCCGGTATTATTCCCTGCGCGAATCTGCATGTCGGCTGAAAAGGTGCCAGGGTTAATGTCGAGGTTCATATCGCCAAGTTTAAGCTCGAGCTTAGCACCCAGTGGCCTCGGTCTGAGATCGAGTTGGACCTGACTCAATTCACCTATTGTGATTATGCTCCCATCCGGCATAACGAGGGTCACTTCTGTATCAAAATCAGTCTGAATATAACCACCCGTTTCGGGAATGATGTCGCCTCCACTGACACCGGTCCAATCCTTCCTGCCTTCAGTCTGAACCTCAACCCCCCTACCGTCGCCGTCAATGGCTAACACGTACACCGGCCAGTCATTACCTTCTGGAGGAGGCCGCAACGCGCGAAGTCGTTCCCATTCTTCTTTAAACTGCCCGGTTTTTTGCGGTTTAGTGTCCGCAAGCGATTCTGTTTCCTCCGTGAAGGCGTTCTCAAGGGGGTCCTTAACAAACTCAAATGGATCGTCTTTCACTGCTTCTTGCGCTTTCGGTTGTGAGATTGTCGGTTGCGGGGTTGTTGGAGGTGTGGTCGTAGTTGGTGGTAAAGGCGGTAATATTGTGTATTTTTGTCTCTGTCCTCCAGGTGTCTGAAAAAATATCTCTCCTGATTCAGTCCAATAAACTACACCACCTGGTCCTGTAACGTTAAACTCTCCTGTTGGTACGGGGTCCCATCCTGGTAATGATATGTATTTGTATGTCCCTACTTCTCCGGGTACCTGAAAAAATATCTCTCCTGATTCAGTCCAATAAACTACACCACCTGGTCCTGTAAAGACAAATTGTCCTGGTGTTGCGGATGTCCATTTTAGTGTTGCTGTAGGGGGTGTCGTTGTTATGGGAGTTGGTGTGGGCGATGACTTCGGAGTCTCTGGCGGACAAGTCGTTTTAGTTCGGCATGTCTGTTCTGCAGCCGAAGAGCAGGCATTCAAACAACTCATGTCATAGCCATAGCAGGTGGCTCCCGGGGGATCGCCGGGCTGGCAAGGTTTTTCTACTAAAGGGCATGCTGCGCCGCAGACGGTAACTTCGGAAGTTTTTCCTTCCATGCAGGCGCGGAATTCATCTTCGCCGCATGCCGCGCCCGCGCCACCGGGCATCACACCCGGAATCTCTTTTGGAATCTCTTCCGCTTGGGTTGGCGTGGGTTCTAAAAATTGAATGTTCAGCACCCCAACCGCAAACACCATGATGAGTAACACCTGAGAAAATCGCAAAATCATTTTAATTGGCATATTGCTTTTCATAGATTACCTTTGTGCTCCGCCGCCGCCAGCAATAACTTCTTCTTTGGTGCAGTTATTCAATGCGAGACAACTGTCAACGTGCGCATCAGCTGTGTTCCAGCAAGCATCGGAACAAGCCTTATTGGTTTCTTTGCAATCCGTATCTGGAGAAGTCCCTGACGGGCACGTTACTGATACGTACGGACACGCGTCAATACATCCCTGCAAACTAAACGTGTTCGCGCACGCTTGAAAGGCAGGAATATTACAAGATGGTTTACAAGTTTGTAAAGTTGGATTTGGATTGGCCCCGGTGCATGGAGATGGTGAAGAAGTGCATGTGCGGGTTTGAGTGCCACCCGAAGAGCATGCGCTCCAAGAGCCGCATGTCCATGTGCAGTCAGGTGTTGGTGTAGTTGGCGGTGTCGTTGTTGTAGGAGGCGTAGTTGTGGTTGGTATGGGCGTAGGACAAGGTGGGGAGGTAATTTTGAATTTCAATTCAAAGTGAGCCTGCTCAGAACTTTTATCTGGACTAAGCCCCACTGTCACAAAGAAGGTTACTGTCTCGCCAGCGCACCCGATGGGTACTTCCGGGATCATCGCAATTCCTCCGAAGCCGGTATTAACCCAAGGAGTGGCAGTTTTACGAATAGAAGATGAAACATTTACATATAGATAAGCTGTGTCGAGTCGGTTCTCAACAACAATACTGACAACGATTCCTGAAGGGCCCGCTGCCCGGGTGAGATACACCACTGGTTTTTTGGGGCCCCAGTCTGGACCACTTACTCGAACGCCAGCGTTGCGGGGTGGGATGTCAGACCATGGTTTAACTTCAGGTTCTAATTCTGGCAGTGACAGCTGGTTCCACGCCTCGTAGGACCTGGTCCTGTACCGAGCAAACGACGAAGCTAGCTGAAATCCCATTGCCATGACATCGTGGTTTGGACCCTCGGCTGCCATCATACGCACATACACCTTCGGATTTATCGCAGTGGTCACTGGGAAATACAGTCCGGCCGTATCTGAATATCTATTTGGTCTATATTGTCGCATGTAGGTCGCGTGCGGTTGCCCCTCTATGGGGCCCGCCGTCGCCTCTGACGTATCAATTATAAAATGCACCGGTTCGGCGGGCTCAAGGACAAGCTCAGGTAAGAGGCTGGATTGCAGGCTCATGAGCGCCTCGTCTTCGTCAGACGGCACAGTGACGGGGGGCGCAGAGGTAAACACCCAATGGATAAGTTTTTTCACTAGTTCGAGGATCAACTCGGCAAATTTTTCGGCCACTCCACCCGGCGCACCGACTACTACCGCTTTGCCGCCTGCTACAATGGGCTCCGCAAGAAAAATGTTGCGGAGCCCGCTCGATGCCCCTATGAACACCTCGAGTTGGTCGTATAGATCGTCTTTCGTTTCATGGTCCAAACCGGGGAGCGCGCGTTGCCATTTATTGTCGGGCGGCAGTATACAGGCGAGGAATGCTCTTTTTGCCTCGTTCAGACATTTCTCATTACTACTTGGGTCCGGGTCGTTACATTGGGCCTCAAGAGCACGAAGTTTTTTTGTGCATTCTGTCAGCCGTCCGGCCTTGATATCGTCGACTTCGAGACCGAGATCGATCTCGTCTGCATTGGCTGACGGGATCAGAAACGACGCCCAACGGACGAATCCAATAAAATATTTGCTGCTATGGAAAGAAAAAGGCGCCGCGCGGGTGATTTTTTCCCGAAACTCCTGAATACCTATTTCCTCGTTCAGGAACGCGAGCACATCCTGCACAGAAACCGTTGATTCTTCCGAAGCCGATCCGTTTTCAAACAATGTCGCGGTGATGATTGATTCCGCAGTGGCATACTGGGCCGCCGCGCCGAGCACATAGAAGAGCGCGACCTCCTTGTTCATGCCGCCTGGCACCTCATAGTCCACGATCGTGCGCGCGTCGGTCACATCCACGAGCGCGTTCTCTATCCCGGCCGCGGCGAGCGCGGCATAGATGGCGTCGTTTCTTTCATCAATAACCACGGCTACTTTTTCATCAAAAAAACTGCGCAAATATGCAGCGCCGATCACAAGTACAGCTACACTGAGAATCGCAATGATAATCCGTTTATTCATAATTTTATAGTTCCATATTATTCCCCATAAGGAAACTACTTCTGCTCTTTATAGTAAACTTTTTCTTCAAGTTTCACCAGCTTCCGCCGCCACCGCCTCCGGATCCGCCGCCGGAGGAACCTCCTCCGCCAAAACCACTGCTTGAATTTGGAGAAGTGATATTGAAAACTTGGTTGAAAGAGCTGTTAAAGAGAGCTAGATTGCGCGCGAAAACATAACTGTTAAAACCGGCTTCCGTCGGGTCTTCGTACCAATCCGGAATCGTATTGTAAATACCCTCAAATTTTTGAGCCCATTTGTCTTCAACGCCCAGAACCATTGCGTAAGGCAAAAATTTTTCAAACGTTTCCGGCCGCAGCTCCGGAGCGTTGAGAAGCCGCAATTTGTCTTTGTCAGTTAACTGCAAAAATTCTTTAAATCCCAGAATTTTCCCGAGCGCGGCAATCCCTTGCGGCGTTAATTTATTGGCTAACCGCATGATCATTATGGGAATAACTATGACGGCCCCCACAAATCCCGCAAACGAGGCGATGAATATAAGCCCAAACCAGCTTGGAGAAATGGTGAGCAGAAAAGTTCCGATGAACAAAATAGCGGTTGCAATCCATAAATACGTTTTTAGTTTTTTTGACTTGTCTTTTGCCGTCCGGTCAAAATATCCTTTGTCGCGCAGATACTGTTCCGTGTCTTCCTGGATTTTTTTAATTTGTGCCTGAAAATCAGTTTTTTGCTCTTTTAGGTCGCTTAGCTTTACACTGCCACGACTCTTAAATAATAATTTAAAAATTATTTTATCCGCGGGGTGGACGAGATCAGCGCCATCTTTGAGTTTAATAAGCTCAAAATCCTTTTTATCCGGCCAAAATCGAATTTCCTGAGTTGTGTATCGAATTTTGAGGTAGCCCCTGATGGCCAAGTCCATAATGACGGAAGAAATATCTGTAACATCTACTCGACCATCCAAGAGCGTGCCGATCTCAATTGGGGATAAGTTATCGGGAGGATTGTATTCTGGAACTACCGGTCGACCTCTTAACTCGCGAGGAATGACCGGCTTTGGCTTAATTTTTGCCGCCCGTCGCGCGAATAAACTTATTACTAGTACAAAAATGAAGATTATGAAAAGGCCCAGGAAGATCCCCAAAATAAAATTATTGCTTGAGGTTGATGTATTAGATGAAGAGTAAGTTTGTTGCGGCGGAACGTAAGTATTCTGTATGTATCCCAAAGGTATTCCGAGAACGAGAGTTAAGCCCTCATTTACATTGAGAGATTGCGTTGTTGAATACCGAACAACACTTGAGTCAACTTGATTAAAAGTGCAATTTTTTTGTGTATCACCCTGCGGTCCGGTAAAACAATCCATTCTGGCATTGGATATAGACGAATCCGGCAGAATCACCGAAGCGTTTGCGCTTTGAATCGCTACCGGCCACTGATTTCCGGTAACATTCCAATATAATTCGTCGTGATCGTTAAACGTTCGAATGGCATTATCAACTTGGTAACTAATGATGTAATTTTTAATGCCGGTGACGAACGCGTTTGGGTCGCCGATTTTAATTCGCAAAACATTATTCGCAATCAAGGTTGTGTATTGATACGGTTGTCCGAATTCATTACGTATATTATCACTTACACCGGAAACATTTATATTCAATTGCGGCCCATTAACGGCCGTTAATGGTATGTCTCTAAAAATTCCGTGTTTTTGATTTGAGCCGAAGTTATAAATAATATTTTCAGTAACAAAAATAGAACCATCTTTTTGAATGGTTATATTGGCATTAAAGTTATTTATTACCTCTGTCTCTGCTCGTACTACTTGCTGAAAACCAAAAAGCGTCAGCAGAACGCCAACAATTACAAAACTCCGAATAGCATTGCTTCTCTTGATTTTCATACTCAATCTTAAAACGACACTTTCACCGCACCCCTCTCGCTCTCGTCTGTGCCAAAAAATTCAGATTGCTTAAAGCCAAAAACTCCAGCAACAATACTGGCGGGGAAAACCTGAACCGCATTGTTTAACTCTCTCGCTGCGGCGTTGTAGTACCGTCTTGCTGATTGGATATCGTTTTCAAGAGAGGAAAGTTGATCTTGGAGCTTTTGAAAATTTTCCGATGCTCGTAATTGAGGGTAATTCTCGGCAACAGCAAATAAACTTTTCAAAGCGCCCGACAACATATTTTCAGCCTGGGCTCTACCGGCCACACCACCACCTTGATTCATCGCACTCGTTCTTGCTTTGGTAACATTTTCCAATACAGACGCTTCATATCCTTTGTAGCCTTTTACTGTTTCAACTAAATTTGGAACCAAGTCATAACGTCTTTTGAGCTGAACATCTATATCAGACCACGCGTTCTTAACGCGATTTCTTTTCCTGACCAAAGAGTTAAAGACCACGACGATCCAAATGAGCAGAACTGCTCCGACTCCAATCGCTATCCATGAATAGGGCATAGTAATTTAAGATTATTTTATTTTTTTTTGACCTTAAAAATATTATACACTATCCGCAATCCGCCCGCAACAAAGCGAGCAGGCAAAAAGCGGAGGGGGGGTTGGGGGAACTTTTTGCCTGCGGGGCACGCGAGGCGGTGG
>Ga0209000_1000153_pt1 | contig 88928 bp, 64 predicted proteins | sample RifGroD2_FD_183998 | JGI IMG/M metagenome (GOLD analysis project Ga0209000, IMG submission 183998) | Groundwater microbial communities from Rifle, Colorado, USA - Groundwater D2 (SPAdes) (version 2) | ecosystem: Environmental > Aquatic > Deep subsurface > Groundwater | place: Rifle, Colorado...
GGGGGTATGGGCACATGGCGTCAGCTGATGACGCCGTTGTTGTGGGGGGGAATCGTAACACGGCGTCAGGCGATGACTCCTTTGTTGGGGCGGGGTATGAGAACACTGCGTCAGGTCTGGAATCCTTTGTTGGCGGTGGGTATGCTAACACGGCGTCAGGTGAGAACTCCTTTGTTGGCGGTGGGACTTCGAACACCGCGCAGGGTAATTATTCCTGGGCCGGGGGCTATAAATCTTCCTCCACTGTCGACGGGTCATTCACCTGGGCTGACAGCCAGGGCACGGCGGTGCGCAATACAGTCGTTGACCGCACGGCGTTCAAGAACCGCGGCGGCTTTATGATAACCGCCAAGACCGGCACGCTGGCGGCCAATCAAGCCATGCTGGAGGTGGTCTCCACCGGGGCCACAGCCGGTTATATGGCGCAGATCTGGCGCGACAGCTCCGGTATAATCGTCGCATCAATGAGTGCGACGGGGGTTATGCAGGCCGTAAAATATACCGGGGATGGTTCGGGCTTAAGTGGCATAAGCGGCGGCAGCTCCGGGCCTTCCATTGATGTTTCCACCATAAATGCCACGGTCACTACGCCTTACGGCGGCGTCAATATAACCACCAATGTTTTTGTTAACGGCGGCGCGCGGCTAGCAAAGCAGGTCACCCAGGCCGCCAATAGCGGTATTACGCTGACCAGCGCGGATTTCGGCAAGACCATAACCGTCAATAGCGCCTCGGCGCAGGTGGTTTACCTGCCGTCGGTAACCGCGGCTGATATCGGCGCCACGGTAACTGTGGTCAAGTTGGGGGCGGGCCGGGTGACCATAGACGCCCCTGCCGGGGCTTATATAGCCGATTCGGCCTCGGGGGGGACTATATATAACACCGCCGTACTACCGGTCTATGCCGTTATAACCCTGCGGCTGGCCACTTCCACTGTGTGGCTACCCGTAAGCGGACATGGCGCGTGGGTAACCACGAATTAAGTGTCAGGAGGTAAATGAGATGCGATTTTACCGTATATTCATGTATAAACATCTGGGTCCCGCGTTTTCACTGCTGGCTCTGGCGGCCTTGCCTGTCTGCGCCGCGGATATCAATACTTTCTCGTTCAGCTCCGGCATGAACTGCAATGGCGTGTGGAAACTGCCGGATACCGGGCAGGCGCTCTGCTACAATGCAAGCGGCCAGTCCGCCTGCCCGGTAAGCGGCTTCCCGGGCCAGGACGCGCAGTATACACCGGCGGCTGTTCAGATGAGTTATACCGTGCTGAACCCGGTGGGCATTTCCTCCGTAACGGTGGACAACGTCACCGGCCTTATGTGGGTGACCAACCCGCAGACTGACGCCGGCTTTAAGGACATGCAGACCTGGGAAAGCGCGCTGACAAGCTGCACGGTAACGCTAAACGGCATGGCTTATGGCGGCTACACGGACTGGCGGCTGCCCAATGTGAGTGAGCTTATGAGCATAATGGATTACGGAAAGGCGTCCGAGCCGTACATAAACGCCGCAGCATTTCCCGGTGCGGTTTCGTATTATTACTGGGCATCAACGAGCTGGGGGCTGGACCCTTTTAACGCGTTGTTCGTGCCCTTCGGTCCCGGCGGCGTGGGCTACAATGATAAGACTAACAGCGTCTACGTCCGTTGCGTGCGCGGAGGTCCGTGACTTGCGGTATTTGATCATTAGATCCTGGCCTTAATAGTGCGGGCTAATTCGCGGCAGGACAAGTGAAGCTCCCTGTCTGAGGCCGGGGAAGCGCCAGGGCTAATATGCCGAACACTCACAGCGCGTGGAACGTGAACTTAATAACGATAAAGTGAACAACAACAACTACGTGCGGTGCGTGCTCGGAGGCGCGTGAAAAATGGGAAAGGACTTGTTTTCATTCTCCAACATCCACAGCTGTTATCGTAAATGCCGGGCGCGTAAACGGAACACCGCCAACGCCTTGCGCTTTGAGCTTAAGCTGGACGACAATCCGGCGGCTATTGTCACCGGGGAGGCCTTTTATGAAAAGAATATTTATTAATCCTTACCCCTTAATCCTTGCAACTGCCTTGCTTGCCTGTGCCGCCGGCCCGGCACGGGCGGTGGATATTTCCACGATTTCCTTTGCTGGCTGCAATTTCCCGGATACCAATCAGAGCGTAAGTTACACCGCCACCTTCGGCGAGGACCACGACTACTCTTCTACGGCCTCCACAATGAGTTTTACGGTTTACAACCCGGTGGGAATATCCTCAGTAACGGTGGACAACCGCACGGGCCTGATGTGGGTGACCAACCCGAAGACTGACGCTGGGTTTTACGGCACGCAGAACTGGGAAAGCGCGCTTACAAGTTGCACGGTAACGCTAAACGGCATGGCTTATGGCGGCTACACGGACTGGCGGCTGCCCAATGCTCGTGAACTTAGTAGCATAGTGGATTACGGCGCTGCTGCCGCCCCCTTAATAAATACCACGGCATTCCCGGGAACAGTGTCCAATGATTACTGGGCATCAACGACCTTGGTGCGGAGCCCTATCAGTGCGTGGACCGTGGACTTCAGTGAAGGTAACTTGACCTACGACACCAAGACTAAGTACTACTACGTGCGGTGCGTGCGCGGAGGCCCGTGACTTGCGGCATTTAATAATGCGGTGACATAATAATGCGGTGACATAATACCAATTAAAACTCCTCTTACTTCCTCTCGTAATCCCAAATAAGTCCTAAAAAAGAAATATAAACAGCGTATTCAACCCGACACCAGGCTGTCGGGTTGTTCAGCTATACTATTATGTCTGCATAGGCGGCAATTAAGAGCGGCTTGCAGCGAGGATGGGGTATGTCAAAATTAGCAAGGGTGGTTGTTCCCGATTGTCCTCATCACATCACTCAACGGGGCGTCAGGTCCATGTGCGTGTTTCCCGATGACGCCGCAAGACTAGAGTATCTTAGGCTCTTAAAATTCCATGGCGAAAAACACGGTGTCCGGTTTATGGCCTACTGCCTTATGACCAACCACATTCATTTGGTTGCAGTACCGTCAAAACCGGATTCTTTGGCCAGGGGCATCGGCGAGGCGCACAGGCTTTATACCAAAGGGGTGAATTCCGCGCTTGGCGTGCGCGGCTATCTATTCCAGGGGCGTTTTTACTCTTGCCCTATGGATAATGCGCATACGGTGGCCGCCGTGTCTTACGCGGAGAGAAATCCCGTACGGGCCGGGATGGTGGCGAAGGCCTGGGATTATCCGTGGTCCAGCGCAAGGGCGCATGTTGGCCTTTCGGGAGCAGACCGGCTTATCGGCAGCACAGATCTATTCTTTACCCAACATGAATGGCGAAACTATTTGGATAAAGAGCCGAGTCTGCCCGATGGGTTCAGGACGAATTTCAGGACGGGACGTCCCTTGGGCTCCGGAGTATTCTTGCGGATGGCGGAGAGGCTTACGGGACGAATTCTGCAGCCGGCGCTGCCTGGCAGGAAAAGGGTGGGGAAATAGGTAATGTGTCACCGCATTCCCCCAAAAAAGGCCGCTTGGTTGGGGAGTAAATAACTGTCTTCGGGATTGATAAAAGATTTTTGATATACAATTGGGGTTCTGTTAAAAGTTCAGAGGTAATTATGATGGGTCGGGTAAAATTCTGTATATCTTCCGATTGCAGTGCTTTTTCAGGCGCAATCTCCCGGGTTTTTTAAAATCCCGGCCTTAATTCTCCGCGGCCGGGCTTTTTTCCTTCTTTCTGTTTTTCTGACCCTATCTACGGCTTACTGCCTAATTCGGTCAGCGCCGAGACCGAACTGGGGTCGGAAGACGACCTAACCATGCCGGGAGTCAACGGCGCAGCTCTTGACCCTGATGTTGAAATATAAATATGGAAATGAAACGTTAAAAAGGCACCTGCTTGCGTTAAAGTTCCTAATGCAGCGGTTTTGGAAAACACCTTACGGGGTGTATGGAAATCTAACACTTTGCAAGGCCTGTCGTTTAGCACATTTTCTATCTTTTAAGTTGTTCAGCGCCTGCCCTTTGCTGAACGGCCTGAGAGGATTCTGATCCCACAATAACTCACTAAGGAGACTCAGCAATGAACACAACCAAACTGACCGTCAGCATCTTCACAGCGTTGCTTTTCGTGTCCGCGGCGCGGGCCTCGGATATTCGGGTGATAGCGCCTTACGCCGGAATAATAACCAACGAGTATGCCAGTTCCGAGTACCAGCTGGACATGAAGGATACGGGGTCAATGCGCGGGCTGTTCGCGCAGTGGGTGGCCCCGGACAACTTCCAGGTCAACGCTTTTTATTATTATTCCCCCGACGTGAACTACTGCAGGGTGTCGGGCCTGCACCTTAACGCCGACTGGTATCCGCTCAGGACCGCGCATGGCAAATACGCACTGGGAGCCGGGCTTGAGACCCTGACAGTGGACCTGGCGGCCGTCGGGAAGATATCTGGAGTAGACTCTCTCCTGATGGACAACAATATCCTCTTCCACTACCTGCGCGCCGGCAGGTATTTTTATATGAAGGGTGGGGCCTTTGATTTCTCACTCATGCCTTATGCCGGCTACGCCTTTGAAAAGGTCACCGGCGACCTGGTCCTGGACCTGCCCGGGCCGTTCCCCCCGGTCATAAGGACCGACATCGGCAGCAGGGACGAGTACCCTATGGGCGGACTGAACGCTAAAGCGGTGTTCCGCCATTTTCTCGAAGTGCAGGCCAAGTGGATGGGCCGGTTTACCGGGAAAGGGACCCTTAACGAGTATTCCGGCCTGGTCAATCTGTACTTCAACAAGCATTGGGGCGTTTCATACAGGTACAAATACATGGAGTACGGTACATCTTCCAACATGTACCATCTGGCCGGACTGATCTATTCATTTTAATGGCCCTTAAAACACTTGAACCATTATTGGATGCTGTGGGATATGTCCATACCCCGCAATTAATGCCAGTCTAGGTGATTAAATTCTACGCTTGGCCGCAAACTTCGATCTATCGAGGGTGAATATGAAAATATTGGTTATAGAGGATAACGAGCAATTCGCGCTTATGCTTTGCGATGCCCTGCGCGGGGAGGGCTTTGAAACCGAAGCGGCGTTAAGCGGAAAGGCTGGGATTAAAACCGCGATGGCATATCTGCCGGACCTTATACTGCTGGATTATCATCTTGGTGACATGACCGGCTATGATGTGGCAACTGGTATCCGTTGCATGCGGGCCACGACCTTTACCCCTTTTGTGTTGCTTTCATCCATGGCGGCAGATCCGTTTCTGACATCAGGTTTTAAGAAACTTTCAAATTGCAGGGCGACATTGGTAAAAACCCAGCCTCTTTCTGAAATAATCGAAGCAGTAAGGAAAGTGCTCTCAGATAAAGAGGATCTCGCGAGGTAATCAGCTGATGACGACTTTCATCGGCGATACAACGGCTATAGATCCCTTTCACTGTGGTAGTTATAGATGCCTCCCCGCTTACCTCATGGCATTTAAAGGCCGGCGCTCTTACGGGCGCCGTTTTTTTATGGGCCCATTGACTGGCGCGGCATGGGACCAAGGACCCTCCCGCACGCGGTCCGCACCGGCAATACTGTATATATGATGATGAAATCTTTATCCACTCTGGCACTTTCCCTCTCTCTTTTCGCTCCCTGCCTCCCGGCCGCCGCTTTCGACACCGGCCTCGACGCCTTCATATCCGGGCTCGAAGGGATAACCGTACCGCCAGCGACGGTCACCGCGGTCAAAGCCCCGGCTATGGCCGAGTGGACGGTAATGGTGTTCGTCAACGGCAAGAACGACCTGGCATCTTTTGGCAAAGCCGATCTCAACGAGATGGAAGAGGCCGGCTCCACCTCCCGCGTCAATGTCGTGGCTGAACTCGGGGTATTCAAGGAAGGGGTAAAACGCTATTTCGTGACCAGGGACGAAGATCCCTCCCGGATAACCTCACCGGTAGTGAAAGACCTCGGCTCGCCCGATATGGGGAGCTGGGAGGAACTGGCGGATTTCTCGCTTTGGGCCAGGGAAAACTATCCCGCCAGGCGGTATATGCTGATAGTCTGGAACCACGGCTCCGGCTGGGTCACGGATAAGCCGCCGTCGAAGGGCATCTCCTACGACGATGAGACCGGCAACCACATCTCCACGCCGGAGCTGCGAAAGGCCATGGAAAAGGCTGGAAAAATAGACATACTGGCCATGGACGCCTGCCTGATGCAGATGATGGAGGTGGCCTACGAGGTTAAGGACCTCGCCGGCCTGATAGTCGCCTCTGAAGAGACCGAGCCGGGCGAAGGCTACCCTTACGGCGAAATGCTGAAAACCATCGATTCACTGGCGGCCAGAACTTCCGAAAAAGTGGCCCGGGGCATGGTGAAGGATTACGGCGATTTTTATTCCAAAACCTCCAGGAGGGCCACCCAGTCCGCGGTGCGCACCGCGGCCCTGCCCGGGCTGGCCGTATTGCTGGACTCGTGGGCGGAGGCGGCGCTCTCCTTCCCCGCCAAGGATAAGCTGCGCAAAGCCGGCAACGGGGCCGCCTTCTACGCCATCGACGAATACAAGGACCTCCCGGACTTCATGACCAAGGCCGCTCTCGAATCCGGGGACCCCGTCCTCGCTGAACGCGGCCGGGCTATCGCGGCCTATATTTCAAAAAATGTGGTGGCGGCTAATTATTCAAGCGCCGCCATGCCGGCCGGCTCCAACGGCCTCTCCATCTACGTGCCCCGCAGCCCCACAAGCCCCCGGTACAAAGCGCTTCGCTTCGCCGCCGACACCCGCTGGGACGAGTTCGTAGATTCCCTGCCCCGCTATACCCCTCCGGCAAGCGGCGGCTGCGTTAACCCGGGCCCCTGGGCTTCGCCGGAGGAGCAGGAGGAGTATTTCGACTGCGTCATGCTCCTCTACCGGCGCTGAAAACTGTAAGCAACACAAACGCTGTTATCGCAGGTTCCCACCATTTTTCCCCTCTTCCAGTGGCTGTCCGGCCTGTTCGAGTACTTCTGTGATCAATATCCTAAAATTGTCGTCATCCTCGGCTATCAATACCCGCATAATGGTTCCTTTTATTCCGGCAGCGCAGCCTGCATAGGATATGTCCGCGTGCTGACCGCTGACTCTATTCTCAGCATAAGTTCCTGAAAACTGGCAGGCTTCTGGTCGATACTTTTAAGATTCTTATTCAGGTATAGTGCGCTACGCGCGGATGCCTCCAGGTCCGCGCCCGTAAGCATGAACACGGGAATATCTCTTGTGGAGCACTCATTATACAGGGCCACGAGGACCTGCCCCCCGTCCATGTCGGGCATTACCAGGTCGAGGAGTATAGCATCCGGCCTGATCTCCAGGGCTTTTTTTATCCCATCTCCTCCATTATAGGCCACCTCTACCTGGTGTCCCCCTACCAGCGTAAGGAACTGGGCCGCGGCTCTTTGGCATCCATGATCATCGTCAATTGAAAGTATGCGTATGGTGCGTCTTTTCATAATCTCTCCATAATCTATCCGGTGAACATATACCCGGCCCCGTAAACGGTCTTGATGCGTTTTCCAAATATTCCGAGCTTTCTTCTTAAGGATTCTATATGCTTGTCAACGCATTCGGAATAAACCTGTTCCGCGCTCTCTCCCCATAGCCTCTCAAGCATGGCCTCACGGGAGATTACCCTGCGTTCCTCGCTTACCAACATTGTCAGTATTTCGAACTGTTTCTGTGTAAAGTTCACGAGTTCCGTGTGTTTACCGGTCTTTCCCGTTATTCTGACAGAGCGTCGGTCTTGATCTATCAGCAGCGCCCCGCCGCATGACGTCAATTTAGCTGCAGCTTCATTAATTGTGGGCATAATTCTCCTGATATGCGCCTTAAGTTTTGCCACCAGAACCCTTTCATCCAGGTTCTTGTATATGAAATCATCCGCCCCCGCATTCAAAAAGGCGGATATCTGGTTATTTGAGATCTTTTCCTGCTCGGCAAAAACAATGAGTGAAACGGGAGTTCTGACTTTCAATACCTCTTTCAGATCTTCGCCGGTCCTGTAGAAAGTATTTCCGACCTCGAGCAGGGCCAGCTCCGGGCCAGGTATCCCGGGATAGGGGGTTCCCTGACAGGGTGTATGAAAGAGAACCTTCCATCCCTCCTTAAGGAACGCTTTTTCCCAGCGCAGAGAAATGTTGTCCCTAGTTGATATGATGTGGAAAACCAATAGATTCATTCTTTCTCAGCTACCCTGACCTGTATAATATATTGCAGACCAGCACCATCTTTGCGGTCCACTAAAGTTATTTTTAAGATTCTCTTGTGTGCATAGCCGCACAATCAGACAGCATAACAAGAGTATGAATTTCATTGAAGTTTAACATGAGGCTTTTGGCTTACGACTCAACCTGTCCCCTATAGCGCAAAAATGGTACCTCTGAGGGGCCTTAGTAGGCTGTGCTCCCTTCGGGATTGAAAACGAGAACTTCGGGTATAATAGTGGGCTACTTTAATGCGGGAGATACTAATGAGCAACAGCATATTGATAGTGGAGGACCACAAGGAAACGTGCGAGATGTTGAGGGCCGCGATAGAAGATGCGGGATTCCGTCCGGCCTGTGCCGGCGGTGTTCAATCTGCCTTGGAGTACCTTAAAAACAACCGGCCGTGTATGTTAATACTCGATCTTCACCTCCCGGACGGCAACGGGCTGGAGGTGTGCTCTCGTGTGCGCGATAGCGACAGCCTGGCGGATATCCCGATAATTGCGCTGACAGGTCAGGATGAACTTGCCGATAAAAAAAAGGGTTTTGCAACCGGGGTGGATCAGTATCTTACCAAGCCGATAGTAATGGAAGAACTGCTGATGTGGATAAAAGCGCTGTTGCGCCGCATTTCCATAGATAAGAACGGAGGGACCGTGTTAGAAATGCGTGGTCTGTCTATGGACGTTAAAGCCCAGTTGGTCAGATATAACGGGGTTGAGATCGAGAACCTTACGCGCAGGGAATTCGAACTGATGTTCGCTTTGGCCAAGAACAGCCCAAAGCTGTTGTCGAGGAAAGAGATCTTGTCGCAGGTATGGTGTACGGTGTCCGTTGAGAACTTGGTTGACACCCATATGTTCAACCTGCGCAATAAACTTCCTGCTGAGTTGTCAGCTAAGATCCAGTCTGTGCACGGAAAGGGGTTCCGGTATTTTGATAAGGATTGATCCTGTTAAGGATTATAAACCGCACAGTAGTGCTGCGCGCCTTCCACAGCGTAGAGTGCCGATTTCTTTGTCTTTCGTATTTAGGGTAGGCGTACGCGGTGGAAATAGTTAGGGCTAATACGGGGAATCAAGTTCTGTATCGCGTCCACGTTCTCTCACGGGACTGGTTCAAGCCTGCCTGCTTCGGAGCCGTATGGGCGGCAATAGATTGTCTAGAGTGCCATCGTCCTTGCCTTTTAGCGCTTGATCGGCAGTTTTCGGAGGATAACGGTTTGGAGGTCTGTCGCTGCGTGCTCAGCAGTGGGCGGCTTCCGGATATGCCCCATAATAACGCTTACAGGTCAGGATACGATTTTTGATAAAGGAAAAGGCTTTTCTGCCGGAGAGGGCCAGTAGCTTGCCAAGCCCATAAAAATGGACGAGTTCCTGATGTGGGTAAATGCGCTACTGCGGCGCGTATCAATGGATAAAAGCGGAGGGATTCTTCTTAAATTGCGCGGGCAGGAAATAGATGTGAAAGCCCCGATGATAAGGGCTAGGTGTTTAGACGCGGACTAGCGGGGATTAAAAATCACGCAACTTGATTACGCGGCCCTCTATTGAATAGAGGGCTGATTTCTTTGTTCCCTCTGTAATAGCGTATGAGTGCGCGGTGGATAGATTCAGTGCCATAATCGGAAAAAAATCACATAAAGCGTCGGAGTCCGCCCTGATTAGCCCTCGTCTGTGCCAGGCGTGAGTTCCAGCTGCCGCAAGTTCATCCTGATATCCTCTAATTGTCTGGAGCGCCGCCTTTGTTGCGGGGGTGTATGAAGGGTACTCAATCATAGCCGTGGCCATAGGGCATTTATAATGCCCGGCCCGGGTTCTTTTAAGCACCTTCACGTCCGCCAAGGCTTTTAAGGTCTTTTCTGTGGTATTTTCCGTAAGGCCCGCCAGCGAAGACAACTTTTTAGCCGACCAGTGCCCGGTGTCATTGGACATCAACATAAAACATGTATAGTTGCCCAGGTTCCCGGCGATTACAGCCAGTTGCTGCGAGGTCATGTGGTATTTCTCGTCTGTGAGAGCTGTGCGCATAGCTTTATGCATGGGAGAGATATGTGGTTGCGTGGTGGGGGGAATAAGCAACGGCTCAAAGATATCCTTGAAGGCCTCCTCTCCTGCCATGGTTTTAAGCCAGGCTGTTATCAGTTTGTTGCCTGTCGGGCTTTTGGGCAGGATATGCAGCCCGGGCAGGAGCAGACTTAGTCTGCCAACCACCGGAAGTATCTTCCCCTGTTCCATAGCCAGGTATTTGCGATAAGATAACTTTAGCCCCTGTGCGCCCCCGTTGCTGTGGTAAAACTTATAGGCCGTGGGAAAGCCGGCCTCTTTTCTAAGGTGGGTTAGTGTTTCTGAGAATATTGTAGCCATATCCTGTCCTAGATCTAATCTAAAATCCGGAGGGCCCTGGATCTTTATGTCCGCAACCCTATCATACTACATTTAAGTCTGAGTTAAATTGCTCGGTTTTCGTGATTTCTTCGGGATTCACGGCAAAACCCTCCCTATAATACGGGGCCACCGCTTTGGACGGTTACCTCGAATTCCAGCCGGATATTCTGGTGCTGGATGTGGATATGCCGTATGGGGGGGGGCCGTATCTTCAACCTTATCCGCCGGATACTGCAGCTTGGCAAGCCGGTAATATTCATCACAGGATTCCCTGAGAAGGCCAGGGGTCTGGCGGCTACCTATCGCTGGGTCAGCGTGCTCCAGAAGCCGGTGGGAGGGGATATGCTGCTGGAGCACGCTAAGCGGCTGCTGGCCGAGGCGGGAATGGGGGTAAAATGAAAAAGAAACTTCTTATAATAGACGACAATGATGAGTACCGGGGCCTTATCCCGCAATACTTCAGCGGTAAGGGCTATTGTGGATGCCGCCTGCAGTGGACGGGAGGGGGTGGAGAAGGCCCGCCTGGGACAGCCGGATATAATCATACTGGATGCTATGATGCCGGACCTTGCGGGCGTGGAGGTCCTGCGGGAATTGCAAATGGATGTGTATAATCAAGGCTAATACGCAACGCCATGCCTAAAAGTCGTATTGGTGCCGCTGATTACGCGCTCGCAAAAAGCGGCAGCGTCCGTTTCTCCCAGGGTGAGTTGCATGTTGCCGCGCGTCATCAGCACCGTGTTCAGGATATCGTCTATCATGCCTTTCAGCCTGTTGGCGGAGCGGAATATGTGCTGCAGGTAAATTCCAGTCATCGGTTCGGGGGCGATCGCCTTTTGCATCAACTGGGCGTAACCCTGTATGCTAGTTACCGGGGAGCGCATATCGTGCGTTATCATGTGGAACAGGGTCTCGCGCGCGTTGTCCATTTCCTTGTCCGCCGTGACGTCCCGGATAACCACTACGCGCCCGGGGCGCTTTAGCGTGGACAGCGGAAAGCTGGTGGATATAATACGGAAATGCCTTTCTATGGAGCAGTTCTCGTCGGTGGCTGGGAGGCTGGTCTCTGTCCCATGATACTTTTCAGGCGCTGTCGATATCTCCTGGAGGGCCAGGCGGAACTTCTCTACGGTGACCATGGCGCACAGCTGGGCTTCCGGGTCCACCGCGCGTATCCCCAGCAGTTTCAGCGCCGTGCGGTTGGCATGGATCAGCCTTCCTCCGTCGTCCAGCAGCAGCACGCCGTCGCTTATGGCGTCTATCAGCGCCTGGGCTTTGCCGCGCTCTTCCACCACCTGGTTCAGGTGGAAGGAACGGAAAGCTCCGAGTTCCAGCATCAACCGGTTAAGGGAGTCCGATATCATGGCGGCTTCGGGCCAGCCTTCCCTGCTTAAGGGCTGCTTCATCTGATATTTGTTTTCAGTGAACCCGGCTATCCCGTTAATGGCGGCGCGCAGGGGGCGCAGTAGCCCCCTGCGCAGGACCATGTACGAGATCGCGGCGGCTGTCAGGCCGCAAAGGCAGGCCGCTGCCAGGGCGTATCCGCATTCCAAATGCAGGCAGGCCGCGAACACGGCGGCGGTTATTGCGGCGGGCGCCGCCAGGAGCGCCGCCAGTGCCATGTAGCTGTTGCTAAAAATCCTCATATTCGCCACGAATCCTATCAAATATACTCCGGGCAAATCACGAGGATGGAGCCGGGCGGGGGGCGGTTTAACCGGAAGCCCGCAGGTTGGCCGGTTCTCGTTATTTCCTCATGATTGCGGCGGGGATAGCGCGTAGACTATATGTATATGACGAGCTGGAGCAGGGTCTGTTTACGCGGCCGGATACTGGCGCAGGTATTCTGCGCCTTAACCGTGCTGTCTGCCCCCGTCTCCGGGGGCGACGCCGGGGCGGCCGGCGCTTCTTTCCTTAAATTCTCGCCCAGCCCGCGTGGCACCGGCATGGGGGAGGCCTATACCGCAATAGCGGAAGACGCCTACTCCGCCTGGTGGAACCCGGCCGGACTGGGCAGCGTGGAGGGGCCGGAACTTGCCGCTACCTATAACGATTCACTGGAGGGAGTAACGTATCAGTACCTGTCCGCGGCCTATCCCCTGCGGTATGGCTCCACGCTCGGTTTTAATATCATCCGCCTGAGCGTAGACCCTTTCCAGGGTTATGACGCCCAGGGGGTAAAGAGCGGCAAGGTGGAATCCTCCGATATGGCGGTGGGCGGGGCTTACGGCCGCGTACTGTTAAAGGACGAAATAGAGCGGCCCGTGCTGAACGTGGGCGCGGGGCTTAAGGTGATAAGCGAGAAACTGCACAATGTTTCGGCCAATACCGCCGCGCTGGACCTGGGCGCGGTCTACTATCTGAGGCCGTCCAATTACTGGATGCGCAAGGTGCCGGCGCAGGAATTGCGCGTGGCCATGACGGTAAGGAACCTGGGCCCCGGGCTGAAATTCGACAGGCGTTCTTCGCCGCTGCCCCTGTCCGCCACGCTGGGCGGCTCCTGGCATTCCCACCCCGGCGGCAGCGCCAGCCTGATACTCAGCCTGGACCAGACCTATTCCAACGACGAAAAGTATTACGCCGCCCTGGGCGCGGAATATGTGGCTTTCCAGCTGCTTTCTTTCAGGGCCGGTTACCGCACCGGGGTTAGCATAGGCAGCGGCCTGCGCATGGGGGTGGGGTTCAGGCTTTCTTTCATGGATATAGATTATTCCATGTCGCCGTACGGGGAACTGGGCGCCATGCATAAGGTAGGGGTTTCCATGCGGCTGGGCGCGACGGTGGCCAAACAGCCGCTGGACGGCAAGACCCGGCGCGTTGAGAAGGCAAAGCTGATGGCCCCCAGGGAGCGGATAGAAAAACTGGACCTGTTCGCCAAGGATTTCCTGGAACTGGCCCGCAAAGACCTGGCCGCGCGCCGCTACGTTTCGGCCGCCGCCAATATGCGCAAGGCGTTCAACCTGGAGCCGTCGCTTAAGGAAGGCGACTGGGGCCGCAGGCATGACCGCCTGGTCGACATTATAACCGGGCTGAAACTCGCTGATATCCCCGCCAGGGAGCGGACGCTGGCGCGCAATACCGAACAGTCCAATGTGGGCGTGGAGGCCGTTGCGGCCTACCTGGAGGGCAAGGACCTTAAAGCCCTCCTGCTGTCGCACGCTGCCCTGGGCGCGGACCTGCGCGGCGACGCCCTGTTCGAAGAACTGCTCTACAGGATGAGCGACTTTGTGAAGATCCATGTGCGGCGCGACGAAATTCTGCCCAAGGAAACGCTGATCAAGGAGAAGCTGCGCAAGGCCGCCAAAGGTTTCTATATACAGCAGTTCGACATGGCGGCCAAGGAATGCGAGGAAGTGGCGGTGCTCGACGAGGAGAACCCGGTGGCCTGGACCAGGCTGGGGTCCGCCTACTTCATGATGGGCGACAAGGACAAAGCGAAAAAGGCTTACCGCAAGGCGCTGGAACTGAATCCCAACGACCGGATCACCAAAGAATTTATGGATGCCCAGGGGTGGAGCGGCGCTGATAAGCGGCAGTGACGGCAACGGCCGGACCGAAGAGGCGCGTGGATGGCTTATGGAGATCATAGCGATAGTGATAATTCCCGTGCTGTTGTTCATGCTGGGGGCCGGCTTCCTGGTGGTGGCGCAGGTTTCCGGTTTTGTGCAGTCCACTTTCTTTAACCAGAGGCATAATTTCTCGAATATGATAATTCAACAGTACATGGAGCGTATCACCCTGGCGCAGGGGCAGCTTTTTCAGCGCAAACAGGAACTGGAGGCCATGTCCTCCCAACTTTCGCTTTCCAACCAGGAACTGAGCCGCCTCAACGATATGAAATCCAAATTCCTCTCCATGGTGGTGCACGACGTGCGCACGCCGCTGGCCTCCATAAGGGGCTTCAGCGAACTGCTGCTGCGCCGGAAAGTAGAGGAAAAGGAAGCCGCCTATCTTAAGAATATAGTGAGTTCTACCGACCAGCTTGGCCGGCTTATCTCCGACCTGACCGATCTTGCCATGATAGAGGCCGGGAAGCTGAAAATGGAGAAGACGCTTTTTAATTTCCCCGACATGGCCAAGGATGTTCTGCCGGGGCTTTCAATAAACGCCCAGAAAAAAGGGGTGGAACTGGTGGTGCATGAACTGCCCGAGGGCGTGCTGGTGGACGGCGACAAGTTCCGGCTTTCGCAGGTGTTCATGAACCTGGTGAACAACGCCATAAAGTTCACCCCGGAGGGCAAGCGCGTGGAGATCTCGTTTCGGCGCGAGGGGAAATATATAAATGTGCTGGTGAAGGATGCTGGCATAGGCATACATCCCAGCGAGACCAAAAAGATATTTGAGAAATTTTACCAGGCCAAATATCAGAAAGACCTGAAGCTGCGCAAGCAGGGGTGGGGGCTTGGCCTCTCCATTGCGCAGGAAGTGGTGCGCGCCCACAAGGGCGATATAGGCGCCCTCAGCCCCGGCCTGGGCAAAGGGTCAACGTTCTGGTTTAAGATCCCGGCCGGAGCCTGAGTCCGGCGGCAGTACAGGAGGAACAACTATGGATATTGCGACAATAGCCGGCATTGCGGCCGCCGCGGGAATAGTTTTCGCGGGTTTTGCCGGGGGGCATATAGCCTCCTCGCTCATAAACATGCACGGGGTCGTGGTGGTGGTGGGCGGTACCGTGGCCGCCACGCTTATCAACACGCCTTTAAAGCACATCACGCAGGCGCTGACCGGCCTGGGGTGGATCTTCAGGGCGGACGACGAGGTTTCCCCGGAGAAACTTATACAGGTGATAGTGGGGCTGGCCGAGCAGACCCGGCAGCGCGGGCTGGCGGCCTTCAAAGAGGCGGACCCCGCCGCGGCCAAAGGTTTCTTGATCCGGGCCGCCACCGCCGCCCTGGAGTATAACGACTATAACTTTGTGCGCCAGGTGCTGGAGCAGGAGATAAACCAGAGCGTGGACGATATGAACGCGGTGGCGAACTTTTACCGCACCATGAGCGTTATGGCCCCGATGTTCGGGCTGCTGGGAACGCTGATAGGAATTATAGGCGTGTTAAAAGACCTGTCCAACCCGGAGACCGTCGGGCCGGCCATGGCCGTGGCCATTACCTCGGCGTTTTACGGCATCTTCCTGTCCAATATGGTCTGCAGTCCCATAGCGGGCAAGATACAGGCCAAGATCTGGATGGAAGTGCGCATGAAGTCCATTGTGCTGGAAGGTGTGCTGGAGATAATGAAAGGGAGCGTCCCTCTGGTGGTTGAAAGGCGTCTTCAGTCCTATCTATAAGGCGCTGGAGACAGGGAGTGCGGATCTATGAACAGATATATGGCGAACTTCGCGGTAATTTTAATGTCGCTGTCGTGTTCCGGCGCGCCGGCTCTTTTTGCCCAATCGCTGCCGTTCGAAGAGAAGGCGAAATACGAGAGGGTGCTTGAGCAGAAGGTGGACGAGGTGCTGGTGCGGCTGTTAGGCCCGAACCAGGCCAAGGTGGTGGTGGAGGCCACCATGGACTTTACCCGCACGGAAAAGCTGGAGGTCAGTTCCGAAGGTACGTCGGATAAGAACGGCGGCTTTAAATGGCAGGGCGCCGGCGGCGACGCGCAATCCGGGGATTACCTGATGCCGGGCTTCCCCGCCTATGCGACCGGCGGTTCGGAGAATAAGGCTTATAACCGGCAGACCATGTCGCCGTCGGCTTTTGTTAAAAAAATGGCCGTCAGCATCATAGTCAACCGCAACCTGCCCGACGCGGCCGCGGAAAGCGTGCGGCAGGTGGTCTCGGAAATGCTTCTTATGGACTCAAAAAGGGGCGACCAACTTACCGTGATACGGGCGCCGTTCGCGCCGCTGTGGCGCACCATCTGGTATACCCCGGAGGCCCTGAGCCTGGTGGTTAAATACGTGATGGTGTCGCTGATGGGGATAATAGCCATGATAGTGGTGTCCGTGGGGTTCCTGAGGCTTGCCGGCGCCATGAGCACCATGGCCAAAGTGCAGCAGAGCCACCAGATAACCATGGACCTGGGTAAAGGCGCCGTGCCCGGCGGCGCGGAAGCGGGGTTGGTGACCGCGGCGGCGCCAGGCGGCGCCGCGCAGATCGCAGGCGGTGAGGAAGGTGTATCCGGGGCGGAAGGCAGGGTGGTCTTTAATGTAAGCCTGGCGCAGCTGCCTTTTCTTGTAAATATGATGGCCGGAGAGGACCCCGGCAACGTGGCTCTTGTGGCCGGCCATCTGACGCAGGAGGTGCGGGCTCAGTTCCTTAAAAAACTGCCGCCGCCGTTCGCCTCCGACGTTATCATCAACATGTCCAGAATCCGGTTCGTAGAGCCGGAAATAATAATGACGCTTAAGGAAGAACTGGAACGGCGCCTTAGCGGCGCCGTGGGCGGGGTGGCCGGGGCGCTGGAAATAATAGAGAACGTTGATCTGCGGTCCCGGATGGAGATGATAGCCGAGCTGGGCAGGAAACAGCCCGAGCTGGCCGCGGAATTGCGCCGGTATGTGCTGCTGCCCGAGGACCTGGGTAAGTTCAGCGAAAAAGAACTCTCGCTGCTGGCGGGGGCACTGAAGGCGGAAGAATGGGCCACCGCGCTCTTTGAGCTGCCGGCCGAGGTCAGGACCAAGCTGAAGGCGCAGATGGCCGACCGGACCTGGCAGGTGATAGAGCAGAGCATGAGTTACGGAAATCCCTCGCGTGAAAAGATAGAGGAAGCGCTTGGGCGGGTGATGGCCGCGGCGTCGGCTTTTATAAAGGAAGGGAAGATACTTAACCCGTCCGAAGCGCCCCGGCCTCTGATCGAGGGCGGCCAGGCGGGGGCCTAGGAGGCAATATGGACGGCCAGAAAAACAAGAAAGACTCGCTGTTCTCCCTGGTGTTCCCGCAGCCGGAACCGGCCCATGCTCCGGTTGCCCCGCCCGCAGCGCCGCCGCCGGCGGTTTCCGGGGAACAGGCCCCGGATATTGCCAAGAAGATGGAACTGATGGAGCGTAACATTCTCGGAAGAATTGAAAAGAAGCTGTCGGAGCAGGTTATGCAGCCTCCTCCTCCTCCTCCGTCGCCGGCCATGCCGGCCGTCCTCTCAAAAATTACCGAGATGGAGAACCGCTTTAAGGAATTCCAGGATAAGTTCCTGCTGGGCGCGGCGCAGATGAAGAATATAGAAGAATCCAAGATCAGCGCCCGGCGCGAGATAGAAGAACTGCTTAAGGCGGTCAGGGAGCAGCAGAAGTATTCCGAACTGGACCGCCAGATGCACGCCCAGCTTGAAAAAGCCTGGTCGCGGGTGGAGGAAATGGAGCGGCGCATGCTGGAGGCCTACTCGGCCGCCGCCAATAAGTCCGCGGCTCCGGCGCGGGAGCCGGTTCCCCCGGCCCCGTCTATCTCGCCGGAGGAGATAGCGGCGGCCGTGCTGAAGGCGGTGGACGCCAGGCTGGAAGAGCGGCTGAAGCCGCTGGAGGACCTGGCAAGGAACGCCGCCGCCAAAACCTCGCAGCTCCCGGAGCTGCAGCGCGCGCTGGAAGCGCGCCTGGCCGGGCTTTCACGGACGCTGGAAGAGGGGCTGCTTTCTTTTACGGCTGAAATAAAACAACTGGGAATAAACGCCTTCGCCGGCAAGGAGCGGCTTGAGGACATTGTGACCGACATGAAGGCGGAAATGAAGGAAGTTATAGCGGAGGCCCTGGACCGGGCGGGTGCGGGCTTTGTCCGCCACGCCGACGCTGCCGCTCTTGACGGGCGCGAACGCCTTGACGCGCTGTCGCGCATGATGCTTTCCCATATAGACTCCATCGCGGCGGCCCAGGCGGCGGCTGCGGAGAGAATTACCGGGCTTGCCTCCGGCATGAGCGCCGCTGCCGAGGCTCAGCGCAAAGGGGCGCTGGTCTCGGCCGAGGGGCTGGAGCGGGCCCTGCGGGAGCGGCTGGAACTGCTGGCGGTGCAGCTGCGCGCGGACAATGCCGCCCAATTGGAGAACGTGAAGGGAACATTCGGGCTGTCGTCCGCGGGGCTGGCGGCGCTGTCTTCAGCGGCCATCGAGATTTCCGCGATAGAGTCCCGGCTGGGGACTTTGCTGGGCGGCGTCAAAGGGATCCTCTCCGACCTGCAATCAGTAAATCTTGAAGGGGTGTTGGGGGTATCCGGGGCGGTTATGCGCAAGAACCTGGCGGCGCTTTCCCCGCTTTGCGCAGAGCTGGAGCAGGGGACCGCGTTGATAGCCGCAAAACGTGCCGGGCTGGAATCGGACGCGGCGCGGTTGCGGCCTGATGCCGGAGGGAATGAAAAATGAACGGCGAGGGCTCCCTCTTCTCCTGTATTCAACCGGCCGGCACGGCGGGGGCCGGTGCTGCGGACCTTTCCCGCCCCGTCCCGCCTCCTCCACCGCGGCCGCGGCCGGCGGAAGCGCCCGCAAGCCCGGCGGCGCCCGAAGCGTGGGTTAAAAAACAGGAAGAAGCCAGAGTGGAGGCGGAGCGCCGGCTGGCGGAATTGGAAAACCTGGCGGCCGGGTTAAAAAAAGAGCTGGAAGGATCACGCAGCGAGGCGGTTAAGGACAGGGAAGCCTATTCTGCGGCTGCGAAATTGTTCAGGGCGGAGGTTTCCTCATTGGCTTTGCGCCTTTCGGCCGCAGAAAAATCGTTGGCCGCCGGACCTGCGCCGGCGGTGATCTCGCTGTCGGCTATCACAGGTCTGGAACAACGCCTGCGCGAAATGGAGGCCCGTTTCAGCGAGGCTATGGACCTGCGCCTTTCCCGCTTTGACGTCTCTTTTGAGGAAACGGCCCGAAGATCCATGCTGGCGCAGGAGTCGGCTGGGGGCAATAACCGTCGTCTTGACCGGATGGAAGAGCGGCTGGCCCGCCTGGCCTACATTGAAAGCCGTCTGGCCGGCAGCGAACAGAAATACGAACATATTCGCGAATGCGCGGCCCTGACGGAGTCGCTGAAGGTCAGCGTAGAAGAACTTGAACTGAGTCTGGGCAACATCCTGCAGAAAGAGGCGGCGTTGAAGGCGGAGAATAATAAGAACGGCTCGGAACTGCAGTCGCTCTCCAAGCAGGTCGGTCAATTGAGCGCTTTGTTCAATCATTTTCGGTCCGAACTGTCTTTTCTGATGCCTGGCCGGCGGGAGGCCGCGGGCGGGTAAAAAGGGATTATGCCGATATACAGACGACGTCGCGACGAGATAGAGAACCAGCTTAACAAGGGCGCCCTGTGGGCCGTCACCTACGGCGACCTGATGAGCTACCTGATGATCTTCTTCCTGGTGCTGTTCTCGTTTTCTGTCGCGCGCAATGATAAGACGAAAAGCCGGAAGTACGAGGAATCTCTGGCCAATATCCAGCGGGCATTCGGCGGTGAGCGGAGCACTAGGCAACTGGAACGCGCCAAGGCGCAGGAGAACGAGGAGGCGGCGGCCGAGAGGTTCAAGGTCTCAGCCCGGTCTGGGCTGATGCAGGTGGAATCTAGTGAAAAGAAGATCAAGCTGGTGTTAACGGAGGGCGTGCTTTTTAATTCCGGCAAGGCCGAGCTGCAGGAGCGGGCCAGGGAAGTGCTCAGACCGATAGTGGCCGAACTTAAAAAACTGCCAAATGAAGTGGTGGTGGAGGGACACACCGACGATGTGCCCATAAAGAGCGGGAGATACGCCACCAATTGGGAGTTGTCCATGGCGCGCGCCTATAGCGTTATAAGTTATATGGAGTCACTGGGCCTGGACAAGAAACGGCTGGCCGGCATCGGCTACGGTGAGAACCGCCCCGTGTCGGCAAACGTCAACCACGTGGGCCGCGCCAAAAACCGCCGTATCGAGATTACACTGCTGAAGACCGAATGATCAAAGGTCGGTATAACGGGCAATAGTATGGAAAGGAAATTACTTCTTCTTGTGGATGACGAGGAGGATTGGACCTGCTTGCTTCAGGGATTCTTGTCTTCCCAGGGGTATAGTGTTCTTTGTGCGAGTAGCTGCTTAGAAGCCTTGGTGCTGGTTCGTCAGCATAATCCGCGATGTGTGATTTTGGATCTAAATTTAGGTAAAGAGAATGGGGCTGACCTTTGTTGTCTGTTAAAGAGTTCTCCGGAGTGTAAAGATATGCGGGTGATAATACTTAGCGGCAGCGATGATGTTCCTCGCGATTGCCGTTGTGACGCAGTTATATGTAAAGCGGATGGGATAGATAGAATCCTGGCTGCGCTGAAGAAAGTTCTCGGTGAAGATAACTCATTATAGTCCTGGTGTAGGTAAAGAGGTTTGCAATCTGCGTCGTGGCAACACCGCGGCCTTGCCGTCCCGGCCCCCTTTAACTCGATGGCGATCTCACTAAAGCATCTCGCTTCGCGTACGTCCATCATGTCCTGCCGCAGGCCGCTCTGAGCGGCGCTGGCGATGCGGTCAAAAGGTCCCTCCTTATATAGGCCTTAGGGGACGCTGATTCCTAATTCCTAATTCAGTTGGCAACCCGCTGAAAAGTGGCGTCAGCTCTGGAATTAGGAATTAGGAATCAGCGTCCCCTCCCGCTTTCACGACGGGGAATAGGCCTTTAGGCCCAGGGGAGGCAGGGTCTTAGGTCGTTTGACATTCGTCAACCCGCGTGATACAACATCACAACGCAGCAAACCAGTTTAGCAGAGAGGAGGTCTTATGAAAACCGCGCTTAAAGCAGTACTCGCACTCTTCATCATCCCCGGTGCAGGGCTTTATGCCCAGGATTTCACGGGACAGGATTTCCGCGAGGCCCTCGATAACGCCCGCCAGGGAACCAGCTCCGTCACGCTCCCTAAGCCCGTGCTGGAAGAGACCCCGGTCGCCTTCCCCGAGGACAACGCCGCCGCCTCCCGCGAGAAAGAGTGGACCATCATGGTCTTCGTCAACGGCAAGAACAACCTGGAGGGGGACGGCCTCGCCGACATCAACGAGATGGAGAAGATCGGCTCCACCCGCGGCGTCAACATTATAGTCGAGCTCGGCCAGATGTCCGACAACAGCATGGCCAGGTACTACATCACCAAAGACAGGAAACCCGAAAAGATCACCTCCCGGCGGCTGGGCAGCGCCAGCGGCGTGGACATGGGCGACCCTGCCGCGGTGAAGGATTTCGCCCTGTGGGCCCAGCGCCGCTTCCCGGCCAAGAAATACATGCTGATCCTCTGGGACCACGGCTCCGGCTGGCTCAAGGGCAACCCCGTGGAAGAGCCCAGCTCCTCCAAGGGCATCTCCGACGACTGGATAACCGGCCATAATATAGATACTCCTCAGCTCGGCCGCCTGGTGCGCGACATAGAGGCCGGCGGCGGCAGGGTGGACCTGCTGGCCATGGACGCCTGCCTGATGCAGATGGTGGAAGTGGCCTACGAGATGAAGGACACCAAGGTTTCCCACATCGCCGCCTCCGAAGAGATAGAGCCCGGCTCCGGCTACCCCTACGACAAGTGGCTGGCCCCGCTGGCCCTCCGGCCCTCCATGACCGCGGCCCAGCTCGGCACCATCGTGGCCCAGGAATACCTGAAGGCGAACCCGTACGGCTTCCAGGGCATCGGCCTTACCTATTCCGTGCTCGAGGTCGCCAAGGTTCCGCAGCTGGCCGTAAAGCTGGACGCCCTGGCGAAGGCCGCCATGGCCGCCAACGACAAGGCCGCCGTGCTGCGCGCCCGGGCCGAGGCCACCCGCTACTCCCTGGGGGACAACAAGGACCTGCGCCGCTTCGCCCAACTGCTGATGCAGCACAGCGCGAACGCCGAGGTTAAGACCGCCGCGGCCGAGGTCGAGAGGCTGATGGCCGGCACTGAGGGCCCGGTGATCTTCACCGGCGTCAGCGCCAACAGGCCCACCCTTTCCCACGGCGCCGCGGTCTACCTGCCCGAGAACGCCGACGACATCAGCGGCTACAGCGAGCTCAAGATGTCGGCCGACACGCAGTGGGACGAGTTCGTGAAATGGATACTGGAGCCTTAAGCCTCCCGGCAGATCTTAAAAGCCCCGGCGGACACCGGGGCTTTTTTGCGCCCCGGCCCCAGGATGTTCTTTTATGGATTGAGAGTATCGACACTGCCGCTCACCAGCCCGGCGCCGCGCCGGGCGGAAAGAACCTGCACGGTTTTTTAGTATCATAAATAAAACGGGCTGCGCTCACGCGTAATTTTAAAAAATGCGCCCGGCGAAGGGGAAAAAGGCGGGAGGAACCGGAGATAACCGCGCTTAGGTTCCCTGCAATTCTCAAGAGGTTTACCATGACAAAGCTGGCTATCGTAGGGGCGGGGTCGAGTTACACTCCACTCCTTATCGACCACATATTGAATTCCGGGCTGGACCAGGCGGTGTCCGAAGTCTGCCTGATGGACATTGACGCCGGGCGCCTGAAGGCCGTGCACGGCTTCACGCAACGGCTGGCGGAAAAGTCCAAGTCGAAGCTGGCCATCAAGGCTACGCTAAATCTTAACGATGCGGTGAAGGGCGCCAAGATAGTGGTGCCGCAGATACGCGTGGGCATGATGGCCGCGCGCCGGCGCGACGAGGAACTGGGCCGCAGGTACGGCATTATCGGCCAGGAGACCACGGGCGTGGGCGGCTTCTCCAAGGCCTTGCGCACCATCCCCCAGATCCGCAAGATCGCCGACGCCCTGCTGCGCTACGGCGCCAAGGACCCCTGGCTGGTGAATTTCACCAACCCGGTGGGCATCGTCACCGAGGCGCTGGTGCGCTTCCACGAGATCAGGGCCGTGGGCATCTGCAACGGCTCGCTTACCATGCACAAGGGCGTGAGCGACCTGATCGGCGCGCGCATGGAGGACACCGAGATAGATTACGTAGGGCCAAACCATTTCGCCTGGGTTCTCGACGTGCGCCGGAAGGGCCGCTCCGTTCTCCCCGCGGTCATAAAGAAGATGATAGAGAAGGAAGGCCTGCCGACGGCGCTCAATATCACCAAGGTGAAGATGACGCCGGAGATAATGGCGCGCGCGAGGATAATCCCGACCGGCTACCACAAGTATTTCTTCCACGCCGGCGCGGTGGTGAAAGAGGACCAGTCAACGCCGTCCCGCGCGGTCAAGGTGGCCGAGATAGAACGGCGTATCTTCGCGGCCTACCGCTCGCCGTCGGTCTCGGAGATCCCCGAGGCAGTCAAGGAGCGCGGCGGCGCCTTCTACAACGTGGTAGCCTACGACGTCATCGCCTGCCTGCTGGGCCTGCAGAAGAAGCGCGTCACCGTGGCCGTGCCCAATAACGGCACTTACGACGGCTTCGAAAAAGAGCATGTGCTTGAAATGCCTTGTATGATAGACAAGAACGGCTATAAGCCGTTGAAGACGGCACAGCTGCCGGTCTTCGCCAAGGGGCTGTCGCAGCGGATAAAGGCCTACGAAGCGCTTACCGCCGAGGCCGCGTGGAAATGCGACTTCGACCTGGCCTACCAGGCGCTGCTCCTGAACCCGCTAACCCCCGACGCGGACGTGACTTTCCGCCTGCTCAAAGCCGTCCTCGCCCAGAACTCCGCCTTCCTGCCGCCCTACAGGGGGGGCCGGTGAAGTATTTCCTGGGCGTGGACAGCGGCGGCACCAAGATAGCCGTGGCCCTGAAGACGGATGCCGGGGCGGTGCGCGTGGCCCGGGTGCCGGGCGCGAACCTGGAGGCAAAGGGCGTAAAGGCCGTTTACGCCCTTATCAAGCGGGGGGTGGATAAACTCGCCCGCGGCAGCAAGATCGAACTGTCCGGCGCCCGCTTCTGCCTTTGCGGCATAGATTTTCCCCGCGACGCAGAAATGGTGGAGCCCTACTTCAGAGAGCGCCTTAAGCGCGATTTCGGCTATACCGGGCCCCTGGCCTTCGAGAACGACGCCTTCGCGGCGCTGCGCGCCGGCACGACGGCGCGGCCCGGCTTCATAATTTCACTCGGCACTGGCTTCACCATAGCCGCCATAGACGCCCGGGGCCACGAGCGGCTGGTCTGCGATTACCAGGTAAGGAATTTGCTGATTACCATGACCCTCGGCGTCTCGAGCGCGGCCCACGGCCTGCTGCCGGGGAACAAACCCTCGCGCCTGCTCGGCGAGATAATGCGGCTGGCGCGCTGCAAAACTCCCTATGACCTGCTGGCGCGGCTGTGGGCCTGCGATTTCAGGAAATACGCCAAACCCCTGCCGCAGGAGCTCAAGCACAAGTTCGTGCCGCTGTTCTACAGGTATTACGCCAAGGGCGACCCGCTGGCCGTCATGATACTCGGCGAATACGTCGAAAGGATAGCCCGCGCCCTCTCCGCCCTGAAGAAATTCGCCGGGAGCGAAGGCACCGTGGTCTTTTCGGGCAGCTTCTTCATAAAGTATCCCAAAGAAAGCGCGTTCTTCAGGCGGGAGATACTGCGCCGCGCCGGCTTCCGCCGTGCGCGCCAGGTAACCCTCGACAAAGAACCGGTCTATGGGGCCGTTCTCCCCTAGCCGGTACGCACGCGTAATTTAAAAAAAACGCGTCCGGGGAGGGGGAAAAAGGCGGGAGAACCGACGATAACCGCGCTTAGGTTTCCTGCAGTTTGCCGTCCGCATCCATGCCAACACCATCAAAGAGGCGCTCGGGGCTGTCCCGGCGAATCGCGCCGGAGGAAAGGGGAAGAAGCGGCGCGGCGGCGGCCGCGCTCATGGATCCTGAAATAACATGAAACTCACAATAAAAACACCGGTGTTTAGTCTTTTTCTTATATCCCTGCTGCCGTCGGCCGGGTTCTGCTCTGACGGCGGCAGTCATTCGCTGATCGGCAATATAGCCGTGGCCATTACGGCCGCAGCCGGGATGGGCCTGCTGATGAAGATTCTACGGCAGCCTGTCATTTTCGGCCAACTGCTGGCCGGCCTCCTCATCGGGCCCGTAGGCCTCGGCCTCATAACCGACCACGCACAGATAGTCACCATAGCCGAAATAGGCCTTATCCTACTGCTGTTCATGATCGGCCTGGAGATAGACCTGCATAAGATGCTCTCGGCCGGGAAAATGGTGCTGTTGCCGGGGCTTCTGCAGTTCCCGATCTGCGTCGGGCTGGCCTACGCCGCCTTCGGCCTGCTGGAGGGGGCCGGAATAAGCCTGGGGGGCGGATACGCGCGTCTTTACTTCTCCGTGGCCGTTGCCCTGAGCAGTACGATGATCGTCATCAAGCTGCTCTATGACAAATTCGAACTCGACACACTGGCCGGCCGCATCACCGTCGGTATACTGATATTCCAGGATATCTGGGCGATAATAGTCCTAGCTATACAGCCCAACCTCGCCGACCCGCGCCTGATCGGCATGCTTAAAACATTTATGGCCGGAGCGCTGCTTGTCGCCGCGGCGATGGCCGTCAGCAAGTATATGCTGCCGCGGATATTCCGGCTTGTGGCCAAGGTGCCAGAGCTGATGCTGGTTCTCAGCCTGGGCTGGTGTTTCCTGGTGGCGCTGGTCGCCGCGCGGCCGGAGGTCGGCCTTTCGATGGAGATGGGGGCGCTCATAGCCGGCGTCTCGCTGGCCACCTTCCCCTACAACCTTGACGTCATAGCCAAGGTCGTCAGTATCAGGGATTTTTTTATAACGCTGTTCTTCGTGGCGCTGGGGATGCAGATACCGATGCCCGACAAAGGGATGATTCTGGCCGCCGGGGCAGCCGCTGCGGTGGCGCTGCTGGTGCGCGTGCCCGGCATCTTCGGGGTGCTTTACCCGCTCAGGGCCGGCCACAGGGTATCGCTGTTGACCACGATAAACCTCTCTCAGGTCAGCGAGTTCTCGCTGGTCATCCTCACGCTCGGCGCCGGCTTCGGGCATATCGGGGGGGAGACCGTCACCACCGGCATCTGGGTTTTCTCGATCCTGGCCGTGCTTTCGACGTACCTGGTCAATTACAGCCACCAGCTGCAGGCCTCCGGGGCCAGGCTCCTCGCCTCTGCGGGGCTTAAGGACATAGGCAGCCAGGAGGAAAAGGCCCTGCACGGCAGTTTCAAGCCGGTGGTGCTGCTTGGCTTTTACCGCACCGCCAGCGCGATGGTCGCGGACCTCGCGGCCCGCAGCCCGGAAACGCTCGCTCATCTGAAAGTGGTGGACTTCAACCCGGTGGTGAAGAAAAAACTGGACGCGCTGGGAGTGGCCTGCGTCTATGGCGATATAAGCCACCCGGATACGCTCAAGCACGCCCATCTTGAGGAATCAAAAGTGTTCATCTGCACCCTGCCCGACCACATAATCAAGGGCAGCACCAACCTGCGCCTGCTGAAGTCCCTCAGGTCTATGTTTCCGGGCGCCGCCTTCGTTATGACGGCCGAGAAACCCGCCGCCGCGGCCGAGCTGTACGGAGCCGGGGCGGATTACGTGCTGCAGCCCTCTGCCCTTTCGGGCGAGGCGGCGGCCAGGATAGCGGAGCACGCGATGGACGGTTCGCTGACCGCGCGCCGTGAGGAGGCCGTGACCGCGCTCGCGTCGCGGGAAGAGATATTGCAGTAGCGGTTTTGTCAGGAGTCCCGGGTCACCGAGGGGGAGACAGGGGACGCTGATGACTATATGACTATTTTCCCCCATCAAAGATTGAATTATCCGTAATTAGGAATATAGTCATCAGCGTCCCCTACCCCACATTAAGTTTCCTGCAGTTCCGAACGCTGATCTGCGGCGGCTGCTCTGAAGGCCTCCTCGCCGCCGAGGCCTCCGCGGGCAAGTAGCACGGCGCCCTGCCCTGTCGATACCCGCTTTGATGTTTCATATAATTACACAACTGCGCATTCGCCCCTGACCGGAGGTAGACCATATGAAAGGAATAAAGATCGGCTTAGTCCTGGCGTCGGTGTTTTGTATGTCCTTTGCGGCGTGCAAGGAGCGCACGAACGAGGGCGAGGCTGACGTCCGGAGCTTGAACGATCCCACAGCGTATTACGACAAGGGGAACTTCTACGCCGAGAAGGGCGAATTCGAAAAGGCCGCAAAGAGCTACTCAAAAGCGATAGAACTCAACCCGGCGTACGCCATGGCGTACGCCAACCGGGGGGGCGTCTATATCGAGCTTGGCGACACCGCCAGGGGTATAGAGAACCTTTCCAAAGCGATAGAACTCAACCCGAGGGAGAGTTCGTTCTATTTCAACCTGGGGAACCTTTATACCAGGCGGGGCGAGCACGACAAAGCCCTGCCGTATTATTCCAAGGTTATAGAATTAAACCCGAAGGACGCCGAGGCTTTATATTCCCGCGGGCTCACCTACCGGATGAAGGGCGCGTACGATTCGGCGATCGAGGACTACTCCGCGGCTATCGGCGCCTTTCCTAAATACTACCAGGCGTATTCGGGCCGGGGCCAGGCCTTCGCCAGGATCAACGAGTATGAAAAAGCGATAGAGGATTATACCTCGGCGCTGGCGATCAAGCCTAAATACTTCGAAGCGTACTATAACCGAGGCAACGCTTACGCAAGGGCCCAGGAGCCGGGAAGGGCCATCGCCGATTATTCCTCCGCGATAGAACTTGACCCGAAAAGCGCCAAGGCCTATCACAACCGCGGCCTGATCTACCGGGCGCTAGGCGAGGCCCGTAAGGCCGACGAGGACGAAAAGAAGTTTCAAAGCCTTTACAAGTAGCGGCCGGGCACGAAAAGGAGCCTGGTCCCGCTAGCGCGACGTTTCCGCCTTTTCAGTCAGGAACTCCACCAGGCAGCCCCTTTTATTTACCGCGTCCTTTCTCCCGTGGTTAAGCGGGATATCCCCCTCAACCTGATTTTCTCCCCCTTGGAGGCGGGGGAACCGACGATAACCTGGCTTATGTTTCCTGCAGTTAGAAGGCCCCGGCGGACACCGGGGCTTTTTTTGCGCCCCGCCGCCGCGCGGCCGTTCTTTTATATAATTAAGGCATGCATAACCGCATAAAGCGCCTGGAGCAGCTCGTGAACGACGCTACAGCGCTTATCGCCCGGCTCAAAGAGGAGAACGGGGTGCTCAAGCAGCAGGTGGAGCTGCTGAGCGCGGCCCGCAGCAAGTCCGCCTCCAACACTTCCGCCGCGCGCGACCTGGCCGATTTCAAGGCCAAGGTGCGCCGCCGCCTGGAGAAGATCTGTTCCAGGATAGAAAAGTTCAACGACCGGCAGCCCGGCCTTTTCGAGGACGACGATGAATAGCAGGGAATTCGAAGCCAAGGTCCGCAACCGGGTGATAAAATTCCCGGCGGTGGACGGCCTGACCGAGCTGGAGCTGGGCTCCATCGTCGCCCAGGTGGAAGACAAGATCAACAAGATAGAGGCCAAGATGAACATCGTGGACAGCTCCAAGCTGGCCATCCTGGCCGCCTTCGACTTCGCCGTCGAACTGAACAACCTCAAGCAGAAGTCTGAGACCAACCGCGAGGCCGATTCCCGGAAGCTGGAGCAAATGGTTTCCGCGCTGGAAGCCACGCTGGGAGAAGAGGCTGCCCCGGAAAAATAACCCCCGGCGGTTTTCTATGTCCGAATCACTTTTCGAAGAAAAGCCAGCCGTCCCCGAGCCCGAGGGAGGCCCTGCCTATTCCCCGCTGGCCGCGCGCCTGGCGCCCAAAGAACTCGACGAGTTCGCCGGCCAGGAGGAGATACTCGGGCCGGGCAAGCTGCTGCGCCGCGCCATCGAGGCCGACAACCTTAAATCAGCCGTGTTCTTCGGCCCGCCCGGCTGCGGCAAGACCGCCCTGGCCCGTTACATAGCTTCCCGCGCCAACGCCAAAGTCTTCGAGCTGAACGCCGTCATGGCCGGCGTGCCCGACCTCAGGAAGATCATCGAGTATTCGCGAGGCCTGGGCTCCGGCCTGGCCAGCCGCCAGCGCGTGCTGCTGGTGCTCGACGAGATTCACCATTTCAACCGCACCCAGCAGGACGTGCTGCTGCCCTCCGTGGAGAAGGGGGAGATAATCCTGGTGGGTATGACCACGGAGAACCCGTTCTTCTACATCAACCAGGCGCTGCTGAGCCGGTTCATCGTGGTGGAGTTCAAGCCGCTGCAGTTCGCGCACCTCTCCGACATCTTCGACAGGGCGCTGACGCACGCGGACGGGCTCGCCAATCTGAAGCCGGAAGTCACTCCGGAAGCCAAGAAATACCTGGTTGAAAATTCCTCCGGAGACGCCCGCCGCCTGCTGAACGCCCTGGAGCTGGGCGTGGTAACCACCAAGCCCGGTAAAAGCGGCAAGCGCGTGATAGACGAGGCCGTGGCCCGGGAATCAATACAGCGCAGGAGCCTCCGCTACGACCGCAGCTCGGACGAGCATTACGATCATATCTCCGCTTTCATAAAGTCCATGCGCGGCTCCGACCCCGACGCGGCCGTCTACTGGCTGGCGAAAATGCTGGAGGCGGGCGAGGATCCCCGCTTCGTGGCGCGGCGTATCCTGATCTGCGCCTCGGAGGATGTGGGCAACGCCAATCCCATGGCGCTCGTTATGGCGCAGAGCGCCTTCAACTCCGCCCAGATGCTTGGCATGCCCGAGGCCCGCATCATACTGGCCCAGGCGGCCATCTACGTGGCCTGCTCTCCCAAGTCCAACGCCGCCTACCTGGCCGTCAACGAGGCGCAGGAAGAGGTTAAGAACGGCTTAGAGCGCGCCGTGCCCATGCATTTGCGCGACGGCTCCAAAGACGGGGAAGCCCTGGGGCACGGCAAGGGCTACAAGTACCCGCACGATTTCGAGAACCATTATGTCAGGCAGGAATACATGCCGGACCCGAAGACCTTCTACCGCCCGACGGAGCAGGGCTTCGAGGCCGAGATAGGCAAGCGCCTGAAGCGGCTGCGGGGGGAGAAATGACGGAGCCCAGGATTTACAGCGTCGGCGAGCTGAGCCGGGGCATAAAGAACCTGTTGGAAACCTCCTACCGTGAGATCTGGGTGGAAGGGGAGATCTCCGGCTACAAGGTCTACCCTTCGGGCCACGCTTATTTCGACCTGAAAGACGAGACTTCAAGCATCGCCTCGGTCCTGTTCAAGGGCTTCGGGGGCGCGCTGAAATTCGAGCCGCAGAGCGGCCTGCTGGTGCGGGCCAGGGGCAACGTAACCGCCTACGACAAGACCAGCAAGTACCAGCTGATGGTGAAGGAACTGCAGCCGGCCGGCATAGGCCCCCTGCAGCTGGCCTTCGAACAGCTCAAGAAGAAACTGGCCGGAGAGGGCCTTTTCGACCAGGGCCGCAAGCGTCCCATCCCGGCGCTTCCGCAGAAGATAGGCGTGGTCACCTCCCCGGCGGGCGCGGCCATCAGGGACATACTTTCCATCCTGAAGCGGCGCTACGCCAACCTCCATATCATCATAGCCCCGGTCAAAGTGCAGGGCGAGGGCTCTAAAGAGGAAATCGCGCAGGCCATAAAGGACCTCAACGCCGGCTTCCCGGATATAGACGTCCTGCTCGTAGGGCGCGGCGGCGGCTCCATAGAGGACCTGTGGGCCTTCAACGAGGAGATAGTGGCCCGAGCGATAGCCGGGTCAAAGATCCCCGTTATTTCCTGCGTCGGGCACGAAACGGATTTCACCATAGCGGATTTCGTGGCCGACTTGCGCGCCCCTACGCCCTCGGCCGCGGCCGAGCTGGTGGTCAAGAGCAAGGAAGAGCTGGCGGCCACTATCGCCGGCCTGGAGCGGAGACTGCTGCAGAGCCTGCGCATCTACTACGAGAATCTGCAGGGCAAGTTCCGCCGCCTGGTTTCAAGCAGGCCGATGGTGAACCCGCTGGTGCTGCTGGAGCGGCCCCTGCAGCGCCTGGACCAGGCGACCGAGGGGCTTTATGACGCTTCCTCGGAGCGGCTGCGCCGGGCGTCGGAAAAATTGAATCTGCAGACCGCCAAGCTTAACGCACTGAGCCCGCTCTTCCCGCTGCGGAAGGGCTACGCTATCGTCAAGGACGCCAAGGGCAAAGCCGTGAAGACGGCGGCAACGCTGGCGCCGGGCGACCGCCTCTCGCTGCAGTTCTCCGAGGGCAAGGCGCAGGCCGAAGTGGTGGACAACGGGGGCGCGGCCGCGGACAAACCCCGCGCGCAGAAAAAGGGAGCCGGCAAGGCCGGCCCGGACCAGGAGACTTTATGGTGAAAAAAACTGAAGGCGGCGGCTTCGAAGAGAAACTGGCCAAGCTCGAAGACATAGTCGGCAAGCTGGAAGACGAGAACACCCCGATAGAGGAGTCGCTCACCCTTTTCGAGGAGGGCGTGACCATCTCCAAGGAGCTTTCCGTGAAGCTCGAGGAAGTGAAGCGCAAGATCGAGGTCCTGAAGAAGGACGCCGAAGGCAAGCTCAAACTCGAGCAGTTCGAAGACGAAGACCGGGAAAAGTGACGGAAAGCCTGACCGGCTTTACGCTTTGCTTTTGCCGCGCCGTTTCGCCTAATGCGGGGTCTTCCGAGGTCCGGGTTTTTTACAAGACCCCGCCAACACTGGAAATTCCCATTCCCCGCAGATGATGCAAAAAGCCCCAAATAATTTCTTTCTCCGCCTGAAGACTGGCGCGGCGCTGCTGGTCAGCGCGGCTATCTTCGCGGCCGTATTTGAAGCCGCGGTTTCTTTCCTGATGCTCCGGGGGCTGACCCCGGGCGCTCCGGACGCTCTCCTCGCTTTCTTCAGGGGCTACTACTGGGCTTCCCCGTACCGCCATTACCTGCAGTTCGACCCGGAGTGCGCCGTCTACGACGCGCGCGTCTTTTACCGGTTGAAGACGGGCGCCTGCTTCCACAGCGGGGCCAGGTTCCGGAACCATTACTCCATAAACAGCCTGGGCACGCGCGACGACGAACTTTCCCTCGTGGCTCCCGAGATCGTAACGCTAGGGGATTCTCACACGATGGGCTGGGGCGTGGCCCAGGAAGATTCGTACCCGCAGCTCCTGGAGCGGCGGACCGGCAGGCGGGTGCTCAACATGGGCGTCTCTTCGTTCGGGACCGCCCGGGAACTTGAGTTCCTTATGCGCGCCGACCTCCGAGGCCTCCGGTACCTGGTGATACAATATAACGACAACGACCTGGAGGAGAACCTCGCCTACCTGTCCAGAAAAAGAAGGCCGGGCCTGCGCCCGGAGGAGGACTGGAAATCGCTGTCAGAACAGGTGGGGAGCAGCGGGTATTTCCCCGGGGCACACCTGGCGAGGATGGCGGTATTTGCGAGGGAGAACTTCAAGGGCCGGAGGAAAACTCCGGAAGCAGGGCCTGTAACTCACGCCTGGGCATTCATGTCCGTGCTGGGCAAGTTCCTGGACAGGCCAGAACTGCGGGGGGTGAAGGTGCTGGTTTTTTCCGTCAATAACTCCCACGGCGGCGGGAGCGCACCGCGTTTCCGTTTAGACGGGGCGCTGAAGCCTCTTCTTTCAGCGGGTAAGTTCTCCAGGTTTGCGGGGAGGGTGACCGTGCTATCCGCGGGCGCGGAGCTTGACGAGCCTGCCTGCAGGCACCTGATAGACAACCATATAAACGCGGAAGGCCACCGCCGGGCGGCGGGCGCTCTGCTGCCTTACCTGGCCGGCTCCGGCGCACAAGGCGGCGGCTAGCGAAACTTTTCTCCTACCTTGCGGTAGGCGTCCCTAAAAGGCATTCCCGACTTTACCAATCTGTAGGCTTCCTCGGTGGCGAACAGTTCCGGGGCCGGCACGCAGCGCTCACTGTCGAACTTTAAACCGGCCGTAACCGTGGCCATGATGTTCAGCGAGGCCAGCGCCGTGTCCAGGCAGGCGAACAGCGGGCCCTTGGCCAGCTGCGCGTCGCGGTTGTAGCCCGAGATAAGGTTCCCCGCCAGCGACAGCGCCTTGAATTCCTCGCCCAGCACCACGTGGTACTTGCCGCGCACCAGCTCCAGCACGTCGGGGTTCTTCTTCTGCGGCATGATGGAGCTGCCGGTGCAGAAGGCCCCGGGCAGAGTTACAAAGCCGAACTCCGGCGTGCTGAACAGCACCAGGTCAGTGGCCAGCTTATTGAGGGTCAGCATGATCTGCGAGCAGAGGTGCATGACGGCCGGCTCGAACTTGCTGCGCGTGAACTGGGCGTAGATGGGGTTCTCTATGGCCCGGTCGAAGCCCATCAGTTTTGCGCTGTAGGATTTGTCGATGTTCAGCACCGGTACGCCGAAGCCGGCGGCCGAGCCGAGCGGCGACTGGTCCATTATTTTTATCAGCGCGTCGGCCAGGCGGGCGTCGTCCGCCGCCGCGGCCGCGAAGCATCCTATCCAGGTCCCTACCGTAGTGGGCATGGCCCGGCGCGTATGGGTATAGCCGGGCATGGGGAGGCGGCCCTGCTTCTTCGACAGGTCCTGCGCGGCCCCGGCAAGGGCGGCCAGCCGGGCCTTCAGTTCCGTAAGCGCCTCGCGCTCGTAAAGCCGCAGCGCCGTGAGCACCTGGTCGTTGCGGGAGCGGCCGGTATGCACCTTCTTGCCGGCCTCGCCGCAGCGCGCCGTCAGCCAGTTCTCTATGGCAGTGTGGCAGTCCTCGTCCTCCCGCTTTATGACGAACTTGCCCTTGGCGTCCAGCGCCGCTATGGCCTTGAGCCCGGCGCTGATATCAGCCAGCTCTTTGGCGGTCAGCAGCCCGGCCTTGCGCAGGGCCTTAGCGTGCGCCAGAGACGCCGCACAGTCGTGCTTGACCAGCCGGCGGTCGAGGAGATAATCGTCCCCGACGGTAAAGGACTCTATGTCCTTGTTAAGGCCGCCGCCTTTGTCCCAGAGTTTCATTTCGCGCTCCGTCTTTTCATGATGGCGCTGTGGGCCATCAGGCGGGTGGCGTGGATCTTTATGAAGCCCTCAGAGTCCTTCTGGTTGAAGCCTCCCTCTATGTCCATGCTCGAGAGGTTCTTGTCGTAGAGCGAGCTCGGGCTGTGGCGGCCGGTGATGATGATGTTGCCCTTGTAGAGCTTGAGGTTCACGGTGCCGTCTATGGCCTCCTGGCTCTTGTCCAGCGCGGCGCGCAGGAAATCCATCTCGGGGCTGAACCAGAAGCCGTTATAGATGAGCTCGGCGAACTTGGGCGACAGCATGTCCCGCAGGCGCATCACCTCGCGGTCCATGGCTATGCCTTCTATATCCTTGTGCGCCGCCAGCAGTATGGCGCCGCCGGGGGTTTCGTACACGCCGCGCGACTTGATGCCCACAAAGCGGTTCTCTACCATGTCCAGCCGGCCCACGCCGTTGCGGCTGCCCAGGTCGTTGAGCATCATGAAGAGCTTGAGCGGGTCTTTCTCGCTGCGGCCGGTGTCGAGGTTGGTCACCTTCACCGGGACGCCGTCCTTGAACTGTATGCTCATCCGGGTGGGCTTGTTCGGGGCCTTCTCGGGCGAGACGGTCTTGGAGTAAATATCCTCGGCGCATTCGTGCGCGGGATCTTCCAGGATGCCCGCCTCGTGGCTGATATGCAGCAAATTGTCGTCTTCGCTGTAGGGCTTTTTTATCGTAGAGCTTATCTCTATGCCTTTCTCTTTGGCGTAGTTGATGAGGTCGGTGCGGCCCTTGAACTGGTTGAGGAAAGACTGCATCTTCCACGGGGCCAGCACTTTGATGGCGGGGTTCAGGGCGTAGTAACCCAGCTCAAAGCGCACCTGGTCGTTGCCTTTGCCCGTGGCGCCGTGCGAGACGAAGGCGGCGCCCTCTTTGGCGGCTATCTCTATGTGGCGCTTGGCTATCAGCGGCCGCGCGGCGGCGGTGCCCAGCAAATAGCGGCCCTCGTATACGGCGTTGGCCTTGAAGATGGGGAAGATGTAATCGGTGACGAGTTCCTTCCTGAGGTCCTCGATGTAAACTTTCTTGGCGCCCACTTTAAGCGCCTTGCGCTTGGCGGCCTGGAAATCCCCGGCCTGGCCGACGTCGGCGATGTAGGCTATCACCTCGTAGCCCTGTTCGATGAGCCACTTGAGTATCACCGAAGTATCCAGCCCGCCGCTGTAAGCCAGCACCACTTTCTTGTTCTCTTTCATGCTTGTTCTCTCCTTATATATAGCCGGGACTGCCCGCGTCTTGTATAACTATACAAAATACTGTATAATTATACAATAGCGGATCGGGGACAGGACGAAAATGAACAAGACAGAACGCATCTACGCCATACGCAAGATAATAGCCTCGGGCGCGGTAGGCAGTCAGGAAGACCTGCGCCGGGAACTGGCCAGGGAAGGCTGCCGGGTGACGCAGGCCACGCTCTCGCGCGACCTCAAGGACCTGGGCGCCTCCTGGGTGCCGGGGCCGGGCGGCGGCCGCTACGCCCTGACGGCGCCGGGCGCCGTGCCCCCGCTGCGCACGCTGCTGGGCGCCAGCGTCACTGATATCGCCGCCAACGAAACCCTGGTCCTCATCCGCACCCTGCCGGGCGCGGCCGGCACCGTGGCCGAGTTCCTGGACTCCCAGCGGCTGCCCGAGATCCTGGGCACGGTGGCCGGGGACAATACCGTGCTGGTGATCCCCGCCAGCGTCCGCAAAGTGGGCGCGCTCCTCTCGCTGCTGAAGACAAAACTTCTGGCCGCCTGAACCGGGCGCCCATGGCGCATACGGAAAAACCGCCGGTCTTTGGCCGGCGGTTTTTTGTTATCATAGGTAAATCCGGTGCAATTGTTTCGCCGAAAGTCTCCCGACGGGATGTTTTTCCGCTGAAAAGGCATGATTAAAAAAAGACTTGATGTGGCCTGCGTCGAACGCGGGCTTTTTGAAAGCCGCGAGAGGGCGCTGCGCGCCATCATGGCGGGGCTGGTCCTGGTCAACGGCAGGCCCGCGGACAAAGCGGGCCAGGCGGTTAAAGAGGCCGACCTGATAGAGCTGGCGAAGAGCGACTGCCCCTATGTTTCCCGCGGCGGCCTGAAATTGAAGGGGGCCCTGGACGCTTTCAAGATAGACCCAGCCGGCAAGATCTGTATGGATATCGGCGTGGCCACCGGCGGCTTCACCGACTGTTTCCTGCAGGCCGGCGCCCCGAAGGTCTACGCCGTGGACGTCGGGGCGGGCCAGATACACGAGCGCATAAAGAACGACCCGCGCGTGATCTTCATGCCGGAGACCAATGCCCGCTTTTTAAAGCCCGGCCTCTTTCCGGAGCGGCCGCAGCTCTGCGCCATAGACGTTTCCTTTATCTCCCTGAAGCTGATACTCGGCCCCGTCTTCGCCTCGATGGCCCCCGGCGGGCAGGTCATAGCTTTAGTAAAACCCCAGTTCGAACTGCAGGCTGCCGACCTCCGCAAGGGCATAGTCAAAGACGAGGAGACGCGGCTGGGAGTGATGGACGGCATGCGCGCCTTCCTGAAAGAACAACTGCCGGGGGTAGGGGAGAAAGGCCTTGTCGATTCCCCCATAAAAGGCGCTAAAGGCAATTTGGAATTCCTCTGGCTGCTCGCCGCCCCGGAAGCTTAAAACGGAGAACACTATGCTTGAAAATTCAACGGAAACAGACCCCCATCTCTGGCTTGAGGAAGTTAACGGCGAAAAGGCCCTGGCCTGGGCGCGCGAGAGAAACAAAGAAACGCTGGCTGAACTGCAGGCGGACCCGCGCTACCAGGGCTTTTACGACACGGCCCTCGGTATCCTGGACGCCAAGGACCGCATCCCCTATGCCGGGATATACGGAGACCTGGTTTATAATTTCTGGCGGGACGCGGAGCACGTGAAAGGCCTCTGGCGCAGGGCGCCGCTAGCGGAATATCTTAAGCAGGACACTGCTTGGGAGACCGTGCTGGACCTGGACAAGCTTTCCGAAGAAGAAAAAGAGACCTGGGTTTTCAGCGGCGCGGTTTTCCTGCAGCCCGGGAACAGGTTCTGCCTGCTGCGCCTCTCGCGCGGCGGCAAGGACGCCGTGCTGATCCGGGAGTTCGACACGGTCAATAAAACTTTCGTGGAGGACGGCTTTAAACTCGAAGAGAGCAAAAGCGGCGTCTGCTGGCTCGACAAGGACACGCTGCTGCTGTCGGACGCCCTCGCGCCCGACTCGCTGACGGACTCCGGCTACTCCCGGGTGGTCCGCGAATGGAAAAGAGGAACCCCTCCCCGCTCGGGACCGGTCCTGTACGAGGGGCTCAAGGCGGACATGATGGTATACGCCATGTGTTCCTGCAGGCCTGAAGGCACTCATTCCTTCGTGGTGCGGCGCCCGTCGTTCTTTGAGGAAGAGGTGCGCCTGCTTGACGGAAACACGACCGTGAAAATGCCGCTCCCGCGCGACGCGGACGTGTGCGGCGTTTTTGACGGCAGGATCATCTTAAAATTGCGCAGCGACTGGAAGCTTCCCGGCAAAACTTTGAGCCAGAGCTCGGTGCTGGCCGTCTCCATTGATAAGGCCGGCCTGACGGAGGCCGAGGCCGCGCCGGAGCTGATCTTTGAGCCGGGGCCACGCGTGACCGTGAACGGGGTTTCCACCACCAAGAACTGCGTCCTGCTGTCGCTGCTGGATAACGTGAAGGGCAGGCTGCTTAAACTTTCGCGCGAGGGCGGCGCCTGGAAGAGCGAAGATGTTCCCGTGCAGGCCAACGGTTCGGCCTCTGTGGTTTCAGCGGACGATTTTAGCGAAGACTTCCTGTTCAGCTACCAGAGCTTCCTGACCCCGGAGTCTCTGTTTTATTCCGGGGCCCCGGGCGGCGCAATAAAGCAGACGCCTCCCAAGTTCGACGCCTCCGGCCTGGAGACCGACCAGCGCGAGGCGGTAAGCGCCGACGGGACCAGGATACCGTATTTTATCGTCTATCCCGGGGGAATGAAACCGGACGGGAACAACCCGGTCCTGCTCTACGGCTACGGCGGTTTCGAGGTTTCCCTGTCCCCGGGATACCCGCCGGTGACGGGCAGGCTCTGGCTCGAGCGGGGAGGGGTTTACGTGGTCGCCAATATCCGCGGCGGCGGCGAGTTCGGCGCGGCCTGGCACCAGGCGGCCCTGCTGGAGAAGCGGCAGAACGCCTATGACGACTTCATAGCCGTGGCGGAGGACCTGATAAAGACCGGCGTCACCGCCCCGTCCCGCCTGGCCATAAAGGGCGGCAGCAACGGTGGCCTGCTGATGGGCGTCATGTTGACCCAGCGCCCGGACCTCTTCAAAGCGGTGCTCTGCGGCGTGCCGCTGCTGGATATGCTGCGCTACACCAAGCTGCCTCCCGGCGCCTCCTGGGCGGCGGAGTACGGCGACCCGGATTCCCCGGAACTGGGCCCGGTAATAGCGAAGTATTCTCCGTACCAGAACATCCGCGCGGGCGTGAACTATCCCGACATCTTCCTGGAGACCTCCACCAAGGACGACCGCGTCCACCCCGGGCACGCCCGCAAGACCGCCGCCAAGCTGCTGGCCCTCGGCAAGAAGGTCTACTATTACGAGAACATGGACGGCGGGCACGGCGGCGCCGCCAACAACAAGGAAGCGGCGCTCAGGTCGGCGCTGGAGTTCGTGCTGCTTTCACAAAAACTGGACGTGCCGGGCGGCCTTACCAGGTAGGGCGCAAGGCCTGCCGCCCTTTTGCTTACAGAAACAAGAGCCCCGGGTTTAAACCCGGGGCTCTTTCTGTCGGGGACCAGCGTCCCTCTCCGGGCCGGGCCTATTTCCCGCCGGAGCGGAACCAGTCCTTGAGCTTCTCCATGCCCTGCTCGATGGTCACGGAGGGGGCGTAGCCGAGGTCCCGCCGGGCGGCGGAGATGTCGAACCAGTGGGCGGTGGTGAGCTGCTTGAGCACGAAACGGTTCAGCGGCGGCACGTCCGTGAAGCCGGCCAGGAACCACGAGGCCTCGAGGGCCAGGGCTACGGCGTAAGCCGTCGGATAAGAGAGGGTTTTCGTCACCGGCTCCGAGCCTGAGGCGGCCAGGATCATATTGATTATGTCCCAGTTGGGCCGCGGGTCGCCCTGGGAGATGAAATAAACTTTCCCGGCGCAGGGCGCGCCCGGAGCCAGCCTCTCGGCCGCGCACCAGTGCGCCGCGGCCGCGTCGTCTATGTAGGTGGAATCGATCAGCTTGTTAGCGCGGCCGATGCGGCGCAGCGTGCCGGCCTTGCCGGTTTCGGCTATCGTCGAGACTATGTGGTTCTGGCCGGGGCCCCAGATCAGGTGTGGGCGCAGCGAAACCGTGGCGAACCCGGGTGCGTTGGCTTTAAGCACCAGCTGCTCCGCCAGTGCCTTGGTAGCGGAGTAATGCGAATCAAAGCTCGCGGGGTAAGGCGCGCTTTCGTTCCAGCCCTCTACCTCGGCGCCGTTGAAGACCACGCTGGGAGAGCCCGTGAAGACGAAGCGGTTAAGGCCCGCCGCCGCGGCCCCGGCCAGCAAATTGGCCGTGCCCTCCACGTTAGCTCTGTAAAAATCCTCGTAGCGGCCCCACATGCCCACCTTGGCGGCCGCGTGGAAAACTATGTCGCAGCCCCGGCAGGCGGCGGCCGCGGCCTCTTTATCCGCCAGGCTGCCGCGCAGGCATTCTACTCCCTGGCGCTCCAGCTCCGGGTAGGATCCGCGCGAGAAGCTGCGCACAGAGGCGCCCTTGGCCAGCAGCAGCCTGATTATGGCCCCGCCCAGGAAGCCGCCGCCGCCGGTGACGAGCGCTTTCATGCCGGCACCCCCTCGCCCAGCTTCTCCGCCGCCAGCTCCGCGAGCTTCTCGCGGGAGATCTTGGCGTTGTGGCGTATATCCACCGGGAAGCCGGGGTGATAGAAAATGTCCTTTATGTTCCTGGTGTGCTCCTGCGCGGCTCCGAGGGCCAGCAGTTCCTGCGTCAGGGCGGGGCCGCCCTGCGCGCCCTTCTCAAGTTCCACGAACAAGACAGGGGTCTGGCGCCCGGCGGGGCCAGCGCCCGCGAGGGCTGTGCGGCGCACCCTGGGGTGGGCGTTGAAGACGGCCTCGCAGGGAATGGTGAAAAGGGTGCCTTCGGCCGTCTCTACCCTGTGGCTCTTGCGGCCGCAGAACCAGAGGCGTCCTTCTGCGTCCTTCCAGCCGCAGTCGCCCATGCGGTGGTAAATTTCCCCGTTACTCCCGCGGATCTTGGCCAGGGAGGTGCTGGCCTCGCGGCCAAAATACGACGGGGACACGGTAGGGCCTTTGACCGCGAGCTCCCCTATCTCGCCGTCCGGCAGGAGGAGTTGATCCGACCAGGCGGCTATCGGCTCGTCGGAGATCTTTATAATGGAGGCCTCGACTCCGGGCCAGGGGGGGCCCACGCAGACGCCGGGTCCGCGCGGCAGGGCGGCGCGCTCGTCGCCGGAGATGCAGGCCACCGGCAGCGCCTCGGTGGCGCCGTAAGGGGTGTAGACCTGCGTGCCGGCGGGGATCATTTTCTTTATCCGCGCTATAACGCCGTCTGAAACCGGAGCGCCGCAGGAGATGACGCGCTTGAGGGAGTCCAGGCGCGTTTTGCTCTGCTCACCGTAGCGGCCCAAAGTGTCCAGCAGGGCGGGAGAGCCGAAAAGCTGCACCGCCCCGTATTTGCTGATGAGGACGGATAGCATTGAAGGGTCCACGGAGGCAGGCCGGGTGAAATCCATTTCAGGCAGGACTGTCGTGAGGCCGAGGGCCAGGTCGAAGAGGGCGAAGAGGGGGAAGGTGGGAACGGAAAAAAAGCCGGGCTCTATATGGAAATATTCCTTAAGCATTTCCGCCTGGGCGGAGAACATTGCGTGGGTGTAGACCGCGCCCTTCGGTACGCCGGTGCTGCCCGAGGTGAAAAGTATGGCGGCGGTGTCTCCGGACCGGGGCAGGGGCTGCGCGCCGGCGAGGCCCCGTACGCGTTCAAGGGTCAGGCCGCCCCAGAACAGCCTCGGCCCGACGGTGATTACCGTATGTACCGAGTCTTTTGCCCAGCGCAGCAGTATTCGCGCCGCCTGGGCTTTGGGCACGCCGATGAAGGCCTCCGGGCGCGCCTCGGCCAGGCAGGTTTTCATGGCGGGGATGCCGATGCCGGGGTCTATCAGCACTACCACCGCGCCGGCGCGGAACAGGGCGAAGGTCAGCGCGGCGAACTCGACCGAGGGCGGCACCATCAGCGCCACCCGCATGCCCGGCTGAATGCCGGCCGCTGCGAGCCCGGAGGCCAGCAGGGAGATCTCCGCTTCCAGCTCTTTGAAAGAGACGGTCCTGCCGCCGGCAATGACGGCGGGGCGGTCCGGCATGGCCGCCGCCAACCCCGTCATGAGAGCGGAAATATTTTCAGGCATTAGCGATAAACTTTTTCACCAGCGGGATGACGTCCTCGGCCGCGTCCTCCAGTATATAGTGCCCGGCGTCGGCGAAGGTGTGTATCTCCGCCTTGGGCAGGTAGCGCTTCCAGGTGTCCAGGAAATGCCGGTCGAAGATGAAGTCCTTCAGGCCCCAGCAGAGCAGGGCCGGCTTGTCTGCGAACAGCCCGAGCTTGCGCTGAGTGATGTCCACCTGCTCGAAGGCTTTGTCGCCGGGGCGCACCGGCACGTCCTGCACGAAGCGCAGCGTGGCGATGCGGTTGGCCCAGCTGTTGTAGGGGGCGGTGTAGGCGCGGCGCAACTCCGGCGTAAGTTTGCGGCGGGTTACGCAGACATGGGCGGAGACGGCCGAGAAGGCGTTGAAGCCGCGCACCAGCAGCGTGCCGAGGGCGGTGCGGGCCAGCCACATGGCGGGCGGGAAGGATTTCTCCGGCGGCAGGAAGAAGGCGCCGGTATTGAGCAGCACCAGGCGCACTACGCGCTCGGGGTGGCGGGCGGCCCAGGTCATGCCTATCATGCCGCCCCAGTCGTGAAGGACCAGCGTGACGTCCTCTTTAATGCCCAGGCTTTCCAACAGGCTCTCGATGTCGTCGGCGCGGCTTTTAAGGGTGTAGTCGTATTTGTCGTCGCCGGGCTTGTCGGAGAGGCCGCAGCCGATATGGTCCGGCACTATCACGCGGTTGGTGCCGCGCAGGGCCGTAACCAGGTTGCGGAAGTAGAAGGACCAGGTGGGATTGCCGTGCAGCATGACTACTGGCCGGCCGGAGCCTTCGTCGAGGTAATGCAGCCTGGCGCCGCTGGCGGTAGTGTGGTACTTGCCGGTGAAAGGGTAGAGTTCCTTGGTTACGCCTTCGGGGAGGTAATCGTTCATCGTGTCCTTGTTTACCACTTAAGGGCCATCATTATGGTGTTCAGGCCGCTGCCTATGCCCAGCAGGCCGACGGTGTCGCCGGGGGCGAGGAAGTCCCTCTCGCCGGCTATGGCGGCGGCGGTCGGCAGGGCGGCGGTGCCCATGTTGCCCAGGTATTCGTAGGTGGAGAAATCTTTTGCTTCGGGGACGCCGAGCGCCTCGAGCACTGTCTTCTTGTGGGCGCCGCCCACCTGGTGGCAGATGACTTTGTCCACCTGCGCGGGGGTGAGGGAGAGGCCGGCCATGAGGTCGGCCCAGGTTTCTTTGCCGAGGGCGACGCCGTGCTTGAGGACGGCGGTGGCGTCGGTGGACATGTGGTCGCGGTGCCAGATGCAGAGCTTGTGGTGGGCGCAGGCTGAGCGGTAGACGCCGCCGAGGAGCTGGTGGCCGGGGCCGGACGAGCCGTCGGTGAGCAGCACGGCCACGGCGCCGGAGCCGCCGGTGAGGGTGGCGAGGGAAAGGCGGAAGGTCTCGAAATTCCTGTTGGCCAGCATGTGGGCTATCATGGCGTCGTTGATCTCGCGGGAGGATTCGCAGGAGACTACGAGGCCGGCTTTGATCTGGCCGAGCTCTATGCGGTTGGCTATGTCGAGCATGCCGTTGAGGACGCCGAGGCAGGCGTTGGAGATGTCGTAGACGGCGGTGGCGGGGGAGACGCCCAGCTTGTCGGCTACGGCGGTGGCGGTGGCGGGTTCGCTGTGTTCGCGGCAGACGCCGGCGTAGATGAGGACGCCGAGGTCGGCGGGGGCGAGGCCGGCCTGCTCGAGGGCTTTGCGGGCGGCGCGGGCGGCGCCTTCGGAGAGTTCGAAGCCGGGGTCCCACCAGCGGCGCTCGCGGATGCCGGTGAGGGCTTCGAGCTGGCCAAGGGGGACGTGGAGGGCGGTGAGCATGGGCTCTATGCGCTTCTCGAGCTCGGACGAGGTGACGACATTGGGGCCGAGTTCGTAGCCGATGGCGTTGACGTGTACTTTGGTGTATTTCATTCTAAAATTTACTCGCTGAACGGGCTTGCCCGGCCAAGCGGAACGAAAAACACGCTCGGCCACACCGTGGCCTCGCTCGGTGCTCGCCAGCCGCGCTTATGCAAGCGGCTGGCTCACCGACGGTTTTTCTTATCCGCCCGGCCGGTCAATCCCGAAACACTGAATTCCTACGACACTAATCTGACTGCGAAATCTTTCATTTGGTAGATGACTAAATTGTCTACTACCAGGAAGCCATCGGCCTTTATAGTCTTGGCCGCATCATCGACCGAGGTTATATACGCCTCTACCGTTATTGATTTGTTTTTGGGGGCTATCTGGCCGCGGTAGATCCACTGGTGTTTGGCGCCGAGGGCCATGGACTCAAAGCGGGCATCCGCTGGGAGATCTGGCCAGCGCTTGCGGGCGGCGGCTTTCATTAAATTGACGAAGGACTCGAGGCCGAGGGAGCCGGGGCAGACGGGGTCCTGGTAGAAGTGGGCTTTGAAGAACCACTCGGCGGGGTCTACCTGCTTGAGGCCGCGGAGGAAGCCGAGCTGTTTGGGGCCGCCGGCGGGGATATAAGTTTCGACGGAATCGAGCATGATGAGTTTTTCGTCGGGCAATCCCGCAACGGCTGAAAGGGCCAAAGGCTCCGCCGCCGCGAGCTCCTGCGCTGTGGGGGCGTGGCGGGCGGCGCCGCGGACGCCCAGCTGTTCGGCGAGGGACTTCTTGGAGAAGAAGCCGAACTGGGTGACGCCCTTGTAGACGGTGCGTCCGCCGCACAGGACTTCCATGTCGTAGTCCTGGATGATCATGCCGCCTGACTGGGAGACCTTGGTAATCTTGATTTTAGTGACGAGGATGCCGGCGTCGGGGAACACCTCGGCGTACTGCACGGCGGTGCCGCCGAGGTTGCGGAAAGAGAGATCGGTTTCGCTGGTGAGGGCGGAGCCCAGATAGGCGGCCAGCCAGCCGCAGGGCTGCAGTGCCACTTCCAGCAGGACGGCGAAGGGCATGGACGCCTGGTTGCCGGACTTGAAATACCAAACGCCTGGCGGCACGTCGTATTCGGCTTCTATATAGCCGCCGGCTTTCAGCTCCCACTGGGAGCAGTTCTCGATTTTAACTACGCGGTCCAGGAATTTATAGGGGTCGCCGGGCAGGCGGGCGATGACGCGGCCCTCGTCGAAGACTTTGTATTTGTCGCCGAAGGCCTCGGAGGGTTTGCCCACGGCGAAGGCCGTGATGCTGGCATTGTCGAAGATGGCGGCCCGCGGACCGGCCGGTGCGGGTTCGGCGCCGGCGTTCCACAGGGTCTCTATGGCCTGTTTCTTAGCTCCGCCCATGCGGATGGACATGTTGTGGATATGGATGATGCGCTTGCCGTCGGCGTACATGAAGGCGTCGGCTATGGCGTAGGGGGTGCCGTCGGCCTGGTAGCCGATCTCTTTTACGATGATCTCGTACATCGCTTTCTTTGTGGAGGGCAGCACCTGCCCGCGGCACTCGAGGCGGCTGGTCACGCCGGGCACGGGCTCGTACCAGCAGGAGCCTTCCTCAGCTGTCCAGCCGAGGCGCAGCAGCAGTACGCGGAAGGTATGCAGGCAGCACTCGTACATCAGCGTGCCTGGCATCACGTGGTCGTCGGAGAAGTGGCAGACCAGGTGCCAGTCGTCGGGGTGTATGTCCATTTCGCCCTGCACGGAGCCCAGGCCGTAGCGGCCCCCGCGCGGGGAAAGTTCTGGTATCCTGTCCACAAGGCGCATTTTGCCGGACGGCAGACCGACCGGCCTGGCCAGCGGCAGGTTCGCGAAAGCGGGGCCGAAAGCTTCGGCGTAGCGGCCGGCCCGCAGGGCGTCCAGCTGCGCTTCCGTGTAAGATTCTTTTTCGGCGGCGAAAGGCGCGGGGGGCTTCCAGCCTTCGGGCGCCTTGCCCGGGGCTGAAGCCTGCTCTTCGGCGGTCAGCACCACGCCCTTGCCCTTGGCCAGCTCCTCCTGCGTAAAGAAGCCGGCGCAGCCTTTCTTCATGCTGAGCAGGGGCTGCCCGTCCACGGTGCTTTCATAATTGAAGAAGAAGAGCCAGATGTCGCCGTTCTGGGCGAAGCGCTCTATGTTGATGTCGTAGTGTATGACCTGGCCCGGCAGCGGCAGGCCGCGGTGGAAGGTGACCTCGGCGTCGAGCAGGCGGTACATCGCCTTGCCTTTGGTCCTGTCGTCTATGCCGAGGTAGCCGCAAAGGAAGAGGTCGGCCTGGCCGGCCTCCACCGCTATGCAGGTGGGAATGCGGCCGCAGTCCAGGTACCAGGCGCCGGGGTGTATGTCGTGCTCGGTCACCACGTTGCCCGAGGTCATGGAGCCTGGCTCGCCGCGCACGCTGTTGATCCTGTCCACCAGCATCAGCGGCGTATCCGGCAGGCGCACGCGGGTGGGATAGGTATCGGCCGCGGCGAACTTTTCACCGAGGACTTTGGCGATGGAGCCGACGGCGAATTCCATGCACTGTTCGCGGGTCATGAAAACCGCGGGCGCAGAGGCGTTCTGCTTCAGGGGGAGCGGCGCCGGGGCGGGAGGCTGAAGCGGGACCGCCGGCGGGGCGGCCGGTGCGCGGCCGCCGAGGGCCTGCACCAGCGTTCCCTGGAAAGCTATGTTCTTCGTCTGCAGTTCATTGAAGTTGCGGGACAGGCGCAGGAAAATTTCATGCGCCTTCGCCTTGGCCTCATTGGCCGCGGCGAAATTCTGCAGGTAGGCCGGGCCGCCGCCAGTGACGGCCGGCTGCGGGGGCAGGGCTGTGGGCGCGGGCGGCATAGCCGGCGGGAGAGTGAAAGCCGCCTTGGCGGGAACGGCCGGCGCGGGAACTATGGCCGGCGCCTGGACCTCGGGAAAGGAAATTTTGCCGGGTTGCCAGTTTAAGGGTTTGGGGGCGGGCGTTGAGAGCTGGGCCTTTATCGCCGTCTTTCCGGAGTCGGCGTCCTGGTGGGCGGCGGCGCGGGATTCCTGGCCGTAGAGGGCCGCCAGGTCCACGGGGGCGCGTTCGGCCAGCAGCCGCGCCAGCAGCCGCAGTACGGTGCCGGGCTCGTCCTGGTTTTTCACGCAGGCCGGCCTGGCGGCGTGGGGCTGCGCGCCCAGAATCTTGTCTATCATCCGGGTGCAGGAGGCCTGCGGCCCCAGCTCCACGAAGATCCTGGCGCCGTCGTCGTAGGCGCGCTTTACCAGCGACGGGAAGTCCAGGCTGTGCACGGCCTGCGCCACTATGGAGTCGGCGGCGCTCTCGCGCGTGACCTCGTAAGCTTTCTTCCAGGCGCCGCTGTAGAATTTAACGCCTGCGGGCGGGTTGGTGGGGAACAGGTGCAGCTCGCGGTACTGCTTCTCCACCAGCTTGGCGGCGGCGAAATGCACCGTCGAGACGCCCTGCAGCGGCAGGAAGACGCAGCCCATGCCCTCTACCAGCGAATCCACCGCCTTGCGGTAGCCGCCCACCACGCACTCCAGCGGCGCGTTGACGATGAGCAGCGCCGCGCGCTCGGCGCCTTTGAGCGCCAGTCGCACCGTCTCGGCGGGGCGGTCTATCACGCCCAGCACCCAGTCGGCCTTCTCGTCCTTCGGCAGATTCCAGAAGCGGCGGGCCGCGTCGCAGGGTCCGGCCAAATCGCTGACGAACAGGCTGGACTCGTTGATGCGGCGCAGCATCTCGTCGCGCGCGGTCCAGGTGCGGGTGGCGAACAGCCCGGCGGTCTCGCCGAGGCTGTAGCCGATGACGGCGGCGGGCTCCACGCCGAGGGCGCGCACCAGGTCGCTGACGGCGGTGCCATGGGCTACGGAGCCGAAGATCATGGATTTGTAATCGTCCACTATGCGCAGCTCGGCCTGCTCGCGCCAGCCGTCCTCCCAGGTGAGGCGCCACGGGGCGAACAGCTCCGGCACCATCTGGTTGCGCAGGTAGCCGTTCTCGGCGTCGAGGCGGCGTATTATTTCCGGCCACTGGGTCCAGAGGCCGCGGCCCATGCCCAGGTACTGGTTGCCCGAGCCGGGGAAGACGAAAGCGATATTGTCCCGGCGGGCCAGCGGCGCGGGGGAATAGTAGAGGCGGTCGCGCAGCAGCGCTTTTTCCGGATCTTTTTTCAGCGCGGCGGCGGCTTCGGCGCAGAGCGCCTTCAACTCGGCGGCGTTGCGGGCCAGCAGCACGCAGGCGCGCTGCTTGGCCGGCCTGGAGCCGGCGCGGGCGAACCAGCCCCGGGCCAGCTTCTCAATGTTAGAGTCCTGCCGCTGGCGGGCGAGCCAGGCGGCCAGGTCTTCAAGTCCGGCGCCCAGGCTCCGCGCGTCGTCGTCTTCCAGGACGAACAGCGCCTCGCTCCGGGCGCCCAGCGGCTGGCGGCGCTCTGTGACAGGGCGGTCGCCGGCGGCCTGCTCGAGGCCCTCCAGCACGACGTGCCCGCAGTTGCCGTCGAGGCCCAGGGCGCTGACGCCGGCCCGGCGCGGGCCCTCGGCCCGGTTGCGCAGCCAGTACTGCGGCTCCGCGGGGATGTGAAATCTTTTTTTAGCCCTGGCCAGCCGGGCCAGCGGTGAAATCTTCGCCAGCGGCGGCAGGATCTCCTGGTAAAGGGCCAGGGCCGTCTTGACCACGCCGGCCAGGCCGCAAGCCGGCCCGGTATGGCCTATCACCGGCTTTACCGAGCCCAGGGCGCAGGGCAGCGGGGCTGCGGAGACGCCGTAAAAATCAGTAAGGGCTTCGGCTTCGGCCGCGTCCTCGTCGGGGATGCCGCTGCCGTGGGTCTCCAGGTAGCCTATAGTGGACGGGTCCACCTGCGCCTCGGCGTAGGCTTCGCGCAGCGCGGAGGTATAAGCCTGGGGAGAGGGAGCGGGCTGGTCCACGCCGCCGCCCGAGGCGAAGCCCAGGCCTTTAATGACGGCGTAAACTCGGTCGCCGTCGCGCACCGCGTCTTCCAGGCGTTTGAGTACCAGCGCGGCCGCGCCTTCGCCCTGGAGCGTGCCGGCGGCGGAGGAATCGAAAGGTTTGGCCTGGGGCGCGAAAGGCCGCAGGGCATCCGCGGCGTTCAGCGCGCGGGGGTCGCCGTCTATGGAGACCGCGCCGACCAGGGCGGTATCCAGTTCGCCGGCGCGCAGGGCGCGCACCGCGGCCTCCAGGGCCCGCAGGCCCGAGGTCTCGCCGCTGGAGATGGTGAAGCTGGGTCCGCCGACGTGGAATTCACGCGCTATGCGGCTGGCCACAATGCCGCCGAGGGCGCCCATGGTGCGGTTGGCCGACAAGGCCGGCCCGGCCGCTTCGCGCAGGGCGGAGAGGAGTTCCTTCTCTTCCTTGCCGGAAAGACGCCAGCCTTTGTCGGCGGCGAATTTGCGGGCGGTGTCGGCCAGCGCCCAGCGGAAATGGAAATTGGTGGTGTTCAGGTCGAGCCCGAGGCCTATGAAGACCCCGGCGTTCTCAAGACCCTTCCCGCCGGCGTCGGCGATGGCGCGCGCGGCGGTGTCGAGCATCAACAGCTGCTGGGGCAGCATCTCCTCGAGCTCTTTGGGGGGAATGCGGTAGGCGTCGGCGGGCACGCCGACCTCGCGCAGGTAGAAACCTTTTTTGGCGGGGGGCAGGCCGCGCAGGCGCTCTACGGGCAGGTCTTCAGGCGTAGACGACGCGGCGCCAAGGGCCGCTTCCTGGAACTGCCGCAGCCCGCCTAGGGAGCCGAAGCGGGCCTCCATGCCGACGATGGCCACCGCCGCCGGCGGGGCGGGCTGGGCCTGGGTGACGGCCGGGGCGAAAGAGCTGGAGTATTCCTCTACCAGCACGTGGGCGTTGATGCCGCCGAAGCCGAAGGCGCTGACGGCGGCGCGGCGCGGCGTGCGCCCGTCGCGCTGCACCCAGTCCGCCGCCTCGCCGGGCACGCGGAAAGGCGAGCCGGCCAGCTTTATCCTGGGGCCGGGCTTGACGAAATTGGCGGTGGGCGGCAAAGTCTTGTGCTTGAAAGCCAGCAGCACCTTCATCAGTCCCGCCGAGCCGGCCGCGGTGAGCAGGTGGCCGATATTGGATTTTACGGAGCCGAGGGCGCACTGGCCTTCGCTCCAGCCGCGCTCGCCCCAGAGGGTCTTGAGGCTTTCCACTTCCACCGGGTCGCCGGTCGGCGTACCGGTGGCGTGGCATTCGATATAGTCTACCTGAGACGGGGAAAGGCCGGACTGGCGGTAGGCGGCGCGCATGGCGTAGAGCTGGCCGGCGGTGTTGGGCGCCAGCAGGCTGCCGCCGATGTCGTTGGAGAGGCCGATGCCGGTTATCAGACCATAGACCTTGTCGCCGGCGCGCACCGCGTCGGCCAGACGCTTGAGCACGAACATGCCCGCGCCCTCGCCCACCACCAGGCCGTCGGCCGCGGCGTCGAAAGGCGAGGGGCGCCCCGAAGGGGAAAGGGCCCGCAGCTGCGAGAAACCCATCTGCGTGTAGAGCGAGGCCGGCCGGGAGACGCCGCCGGTGAGCATGGCGTCGGCGCGGCCGGAGCGCAGGGCGTCGACCGCCAGCTTTATGGCGTAAAGGGAGGAGGCGCAGGCCGCGTCCAGGGTGAAGCTGCCGCCGGAAAGGCCCAGCGCGCGGGCTATGGCCGCGCCGGGCAGGCCGGCCGGGTAGCGGTTCAGCGGGTCGGTGGGAGATTTGAAAGCGGTGAGGCTTTTGCCGAGGGCCGCGGCCTCGAAGGAGGGCAGCAGGGTCTCGAGGGCCAGCGCCGAGACGGAGTCGGTGGGCAGTACGATGTTGCCGATGATCACGCCGGTGCGGGCGCGGTTTATCTTTTTGAGGCCGGCGTCATGCAGGGCCTGCCTGGCGGCGTGCAGGGCCAGGTGGAAAACGGGGTCCAGCCGCTCGAGGAAGGTCTCGCGCAAATCCAGGCCGGCCGGGTCCAGGCGGAAATTCTCGACGAAGCAGGCCTTGAGGGAATAGACCTTGTCCGGGGCGCCTTTCTGCGGGTCGAAGGCTTCGCCCCCGGGCAGGATCCAGCGGCCCTTCGGCGCCTCTTTGGCCGAGCAGGTGCCGCCGGAGATATTATCCCAGAAGGCAGGCAGGTCGGGCGCGCCGGGGAAAATGCCGCCGGCGCCGACTATCGCTATGGGCTGCTCTTTCATCAAACGGCGCTGAGCTCCTTTTTGCGGAAAGCGGCGTTAAGGGACTTGTCCACGGTGGAGTCGTAGCCTTCCAGCCTGGCCACCAGGTGCCCCTTGTCGTCGGTAAAATCTATGTCGGCCGTGCAGGCGTGTTCGGCGCTGCGGGTCACGCGCGCCGAAACGCGCACGCCGCCCTTCGGGAACTGCGCGAACTGCCGGTAGGAAACGGCCGAGTTCGGCAGCGAGCAGGCGCCGGAGTTCTCGAAGGTCCAGAGTATCATGCCCTGGAAGGCGGCGTCGAGGGCGGCCGGGTCGGCCAGCCAGCGGTCGCGCAGCGGGCTGCGCATCCACGAGGCCGGCGGCAGGGAGGCGGCGGCGTCGAGCACAATGCCCTTGTCGGAAACGCCGGCCACCGAGCGGATGAAGCGCATGTCCTCTCCGTGGAAAAGCACCTCGCCGTAGGCCTTGGCGGTCTGGCCCGGGTAGGGTTTGAGGGGGAACTCGGGCGCCGGGGCTGCGGCCTGAGGAAGCGCGGCGGCCAGGATTATCTGCGCCCCCGCGTGCAACTCTCCGCCGGGGCCGCGCAACTCGGCGGGCACGGAGAAGAAACCGGCCGACTTGACGGCCTTGCCCGCCAGGGCGGAAACCCTGTAGGTCCCGCCGGAGAGCAGGATGCCCTTGTAGATCTTTAGATCGTTGAAGCCGTGGAAGAGCAGGCCGGGATTGCCGTGCAGGGCCGCGTGGGCCAGCCATTCGGTGATGACGGCCGTGGGCACTACCGCCCTGGAGTTAATGACGTGCGAGCGCAGGAAAGGGCAGTCGGCCACGGAGACCGGGAATTCGAAAGCTTTTGCCAGGGGCTGCGCCGGGCCGCTCCCGCCCCCGGGGGCGGCGGTTATGGGGCGGGCCACCACCACCACTTCCGCGGGGCCGCCTTCGCAGGACAGCTCGTTCACCAGGAACTTGCCGCCCTCTTCCAGGCCTATCACGCCGACGCCTTCCTTCGCGAACAGGGCTTTCAGCCCGTCGTTGACCATGCCGCCGTCCCACGGGCCCCAGTTGAAGGAGGCCACGCGGCAGGCGGGCAGGCGGCGCGCCAGCAGGCGGGCGGTTTTATTCAGCACTTCATTGGCCATGGAATAGTCGCATTGGCCGGTGCGGCCGAAGCGCGCGGTGGAGGAGGAATAAAGGGCCAGTACTTTCAGTTTGGAAAGGTCCAGTTCCTCCAGAATATTGCGCAGGCCGGTCACCTTGGTGTCGAACACCGAGCTGAACTGCTCGTCGGTCTTGTCCAGGATCAGCTTGTCGGCCAGCACGCCGGCGCCGTGCACCAGGCCGCGCACGGGGCCCAGTTCCTTTTGAATTCTTTTCAGGGTTTCAGCCACGGCCCTGGCGTCGCGGATGTCGGCGGAATAATAGACGGCGCGGGAGCCGGCCGCTTCGAAGCGGTTGAGCTGCGCGCGGATCTCGCGGGCCGCCAGGATGCCGCGGCAAGTTTCGCCCGCGGCCTTCGGGGCCAGGCCGGGAGTGCGCGAGATCAGGGCTTTCTTGATGTCGGCTTCCGAGGCGCAGGCCTGCAGCCAGGCTTCTTCGGGAGCGGGCAGCGGGCTGCGGCCCAGTACGGCCAGCGTGGCGCCGCAGGCCGAGGCCAGCGCGGCCGCGGCTTCGGCCGTGACGCCGCGCGCGCCGCCGGTGATCAGCGCCACGTCGCCTTTGGCGAGCGGGAACTTTTCTCCCTTGACCTGCTCCGAGCGGCTCAGCAGCACCAACTTGCCGCCGGTCTCGGAAAGGCCGAGCTCCGCCGGGCCTGCGCAGAAAAGTTCGTCGGTAACGGCCTGGGCCACGGAAACCGTGTGGTTCCACTCAGAGGCGGCGTCCAGCGCGCGGCAGGAGACTTCGGGCCACTCGCGCGCGGCGGTCTTGGCCAGGCCGGCCAGCCCGCCGAAAACGGGGTCCTGCTCTGACTTGAGCCCGGAGACGCCGAAGGCGCCGTCCAGGCGCGAGACGGTCATCAGGCAGGCGCCGGACTTGCCGCCGGCGGCTTTCAGGGCGGGGCCGGCGGCGCGGGCCAGGCGGAAAGCCTTCTTGAGGAAGGCCTCGGAAGAGTCGCTCCAGAAATCCTTCTTGCCCAGTTTCGTTACGGGGGCCAGGATTATCAGGCCCGAGAGGCCGGTGTCGGCGGGGGCCGCGCCGTCGAGCGAAACTTTTTTGGCGGTATAGCCGCGCTCTTCCAGGTTCTTGATTATGGCCCCGGAGAGGGGGGAGGCGTCGTCGGTGACCCAGACGGGGAAATTCTTATCCAGGGAAACCTTTTCCCTGGCGGCCGAGGGGTCCAGCTCCGCCGTCTTCAGCACCTCTCTGACTATTTCGCTTTCCAGGGGTTTAACTGCGGGGGCTGCAAAGACCGGCGCGGGAACAGGCGCTCCGCCGGCGTTGAGATAGGCGGTAACCTGGCGCAGGGTGCGGATAGAGCCGAGCTGTTCGGGCGTGATGCGCGGGGCGGAGGGCAGCTTCTCCTGAAGCTCGGAGAGAATGGCCACGCGCTTGATGGAGTCTATGCCGAGGTCGGACTCCATGTCCATGTCGGGGTTCAGCGACTCGGCGGGGTAGCCGGTCTGTACCGAGACTATGGAGAGCAGCACCGCGGAAACATCCTGGCCTCCGGCGGGGGCGGCGGCAGGGGCGGCAGGCGGCATGCCGGCCGACAGATAGGCCGTGACCTGGCGCAGGGTGCGGATAGAGCCGAGCTGTTCAGGGGTGATGCGGGGTGCGGAAGGCAGCTTCTCCTGAAGTTCGGAGAGTATGGCCACGCGCTTGATGGAATCGATGCCGAGGTCGGACTCCATGTCCATGTCGGGGTTCAGCGATTCTGCGGGATAGCCGGTCTGCGCTGAAACTATGGAGAGCAGGACCGCGGAAACATCCTGGCCGGGAACGGCAGTAACTGTGGCTGGAGCCGTGGCGGGCATGCCGGCCGACAGGTAAGCCGTGACCTGGCGCAGGGTGCGGATGGACCCCAGCTGTTCGGGCGTGATGCGCGGGGCGGAGGGCAGCTTCTCCTGAAGTTCGGAGAGTATGGCCACGCGCTTGATGGAGTCTATACCGAGGTCGGATTCCATGTCCATGTCGGGATTAAGCGACTCGGCGGGATAGCCGGTCTGCGAAGAGACTATGGACAGCAGGATGCCGGAAACGTCCGGGCCGGCGGCGGTGGCGGCGGGCGCCTGCGCCACGCCGGCCGAGAGATAGGCGGCTACCTGCCGCAGCGTGCGGATGGAGCCCAACTGCTCGGGGGTGATACGCGGTGCGGAGGGCAGCTTCTCCTGCAGTTCGGAGAGAATAGCCACGCGCTTGATGGAGTCTATGCCGAGGTCGGACTCCATGTCCATGTCGGTGTTGAGGGATTCGGCGGGGTAGCCGGTCTGGGCTGAAACTATGCCGAGCAGGACCTTCTCAATATTGGTCCCGGCGGGCTGCGCGGCTGGGGCCGGGGCGGCCGGCCGCGGCGCGGGCGCGTACACCGGCGCGGGCCGGGCGGCCAGCGGGGCCGCAGGAGCGCCGGTGAAGATCTGCTGCTGCTGTTCCACCAAAGACTGGAAGGAGCGCTGGGCTGCTTCCTGTCCTTCCAGGAAACGGGCGTGCAGCAGGGCGGTCTGCTCCTGCAGCTTCTGCAGGGCGGCCATGCTCTGCTGCGTCACGAACAGCGCCTCGGAGGCGTAGCCCTGCGCCGCCGGGGCGGCGGGAGCGTAAGGCGCCTGCGCGGCGGCCGGGGCCAGCGTGAGCTGCCGTTTCGGCGCCGGGGCGGCCGGGCGCGGCGAGCGGTAGCCCGCCCCCGTCAGCTTCACGGCCAGTTTGGAAACTTTCTTATCCGCGTCCTTCGCGCCGTCGGCGCCGCCTTCCCAGGAGGTAAGGTCGAGGGCGCAGCCGAGGGCGGCCAGGCGCGCCAGCGCGCGGGCCAGGTCGGCCACGCCGTTCTTTTTACCGGCCGAGGCGTCCAGGGCGAAGGCCGTATGTTCCTTGCCGGCCAGGATGGCCGAGGCCATGCCGGTCAGGCGGGCGCCGGGGCCCACTTCCAGGAAGATCCTGACGCCGTCGGCGTGCATCTTCTCTATCATCGCGGTGAATTCCACCGGCGAGGCCAGCTGCGAGGCCAGGATCTCCCGGGCCTTGTCGGAGGCCTCGGGGTAGGGAGCGGCGGTCTTATTGGCGTAGACGCAGGTCTGCGGCTTATTGAACTTCACCTTGCCGAGGGCGGCGGAGAATTCCTTCTGGGCGCCAGCCACGAGGGGGCTGTGGAAAGCGGCTGAAACCTGCAGCGGGGTATTCTTCAGGCCGCGGGCCGTGAGGCGTTCGGCAGCGCGCTTGATCTCTTCGGTGCGGCCGGACAGCACGAATTGCGCGGGAGTGTTTTTATTGGCGATGACCAGGTCCAGTTTCTCTTCCTTCACGGCTTTTTCCACTTCGGCCAGCGGGGCCTGCACGGCCAGCATGCTCCCGCGGTCGCCTCCGCCGGCGGCCATCAGGGCGCCGCGCAGCTTGGACAGCGCGAAAAGTTCAGAGTCGCCGTAAACCCCGGCGGCGCAGAGGGCCGGCAGCTCGCCGTAGCTGTGGCCGGCGAAGGCCGCGGGCTTCAGGCCAAAGCCGGCCAGCGCGCGCCAGGCGCCGAGCGCGGCGGCACCGAGCGCGGGCTGGGCCACGGAGGTGTCCTTCAGGTCTTCGGCCTGGCGCTGTTTCGCCTCGGGCGTGAAAGCCGTGCGCGGGTAGAGGTAATCGGAGAGCGGTTTGCCCCCGCCGAATTCCTTGTCGGCGGCGGTCAGGACTTCTAGGGCCGCGGGAAAGCGGCAGGAGAGGTCCCGCTGCATGCCCGGGTACTGCGCGCCCTGGCCGGGGAACAGCACGGCCACTTTTTCCGGGGCGGCGGTCGAGAAAGAGATCCCGTCCGGGGTGGTCCAGGTTGCGGCTTTCTGGGAGTCGAGGTTCGACAGGGCGGAATCTATGAGCTTCTTCCAGTCCATGCCGCGCTCCAGGGCGAAAGCGAGGCGGGCGGGGGCGGAGGGCTGGAAGGCCGCGCGGGCGCGCATGGCCGCCAGGCGCAGCCCGTCCCAGTCCTGGTTTTTCCACGCGGAGAGCGCCGATCTTATTTCAGAGGCGTCTTTGCCGGAGAAGACGGCCAGCTGGGCGTCGCCGTCCCAGTCGGGCTGCTTCTTTTCGGGGGAATATTCCTCGAGGATGGCGTGGAAGTTGGAGCCGCCGAAGCCCAGCGCGGAGACGGCGGCGCGGCGCGGGTGGTCCTTCTTTATCCAGGGGCGGGGCTCGGCGTTCAGGTAGAAAGGCGTAGTGCCTTCGGCCAGGGCCTTCAGCGGCGTGGTGACCTTTATCGACGGGGGCAGGGTTTTGTTGTAGAGGGCGAGGGAGGCCTTTATCAGCCCGGCGGAGCCGGCGGCGGCCTTGGTGTGGCCGATCATCGATTTGACCGAGCCGAGGGCGCACCAGGAGCCCTCCTTTTTATTATCGCGGTAGACCTCGGTGAGGGCGTCCAGCTCCACGCCGTCGCCGACGGTGGTGCCGGTGCCGTGCGCTTCGGCCAGCTCTACGGTGGAGGGCTCGATGCCCGTCACTTTGTAGGCGTTGCGCAGCGCGCGCGCCTGGCCCTCGGAGCTGGGGGCGTAGATGGCCTTGCCCTTGCCGTCGGAGGAGGAGCCCACGCCCTTGAGCACGGAGTAGATCCGGTCGCCGTCCTTCACGGCGTCTTCGAGGCGCTTCATCACCAGCATGCCCAGGCCTTCGCCCAGCGCGGTGCCGTCGGCGGAGGCGTCGAAAGGCTTGGCGTCGCCCGAGGGGGAAAGCGCCGGGGTCTTGCTGAAGCACATGTACATGAAAATGTCGTTAAAGCAGTCCACGCCGCCGGTGACCACCATGGACGAGCGCCCGGTGGCCAGTTCCAGCGAGGCCATGTGCGTAGCGCCCAGCGAGCTGCCGCAGGCGGCGTCCACCACGCAGTTGGTGCCGCCGAGGTTGAAGCGGTTGGCGATGCGGCCGGAGACCACGTTGCCGAGCAGGCCCGGGAACGAGCTCTCCTGCCACGGGACGTAGTCCTCCTGCATGCGGGAAATTATGGCTTCGGCGTCGGCGCCGGTAATGCCGAACTCGGAGAGGGCCTTGCGCCACTTGGGGTGGCCCAGGCGGGCGCCGAGCGGGATGACCAGCTCCAGCGCGCCGGTCACGCCGAGGATCACGCTGACGCGGCTGCGGTCGAACTCGCGGCCGGGGCCGTAGCCCGCGTCCTCGAGGGCCATCTTGGCGGCCAGCAGGCCCAGCAGCTGGGCGCTGTCGGTGGCCTCCAGCGCGTTGGGCGCTAGGCCGAACTCCGACGGGTCGAAATCCACGGGGAGCAGGAAACCGCCGCGGCGGGCGTAGGTCATGTCCGGGCGCTTGGGGTTCTTGTCGTAATGTTCTTCCGGCAGCCAGTGGGAGGCGGGCACATCGCCGATGGCGTCCACGCCGTTCTTTATGTTGGCCCAGAAGCGCCGCGCGTTCTCCGCTTTCGGAAAAAGGCAGCCTATGCCCACTATGGCTATGGGGGATTGTGAGTTTTCGTTTTTAGCGCTCATTGTGTCCTCGTCGGGTCCCGCCGCTCGGCGGGCCCCGGGTTTAACCCGTTACGGAGTATATACTTCTGCTTCCTGCGGCCGGTTTAAAAAAAGCGTGACAGTTCGCCCCTGGTCTTCGGCTCCCGCCTGGCCAGCCGCGGATCGGCGGCTACGCCCTGGCAGCGCAGCGCGTGCAGGCGGCTGAGCGCCGCCGCGCCGGCCAGCAAATTATAGGCGACGGTGACGGCGTCCCGGTTTTCAGGGCTCTCCAGGAAAGATCCTTTGGCCCATTCGTTGAAGGCGCCCATGGAGGGGCCGCACCAGATCTGGTAGTCCAGCTTACGGCTCTCGTCTCCGGCCAGCGGCCAGCGCGAGCTCTGGCTGAGGTACCAGCGGAAGACCAGCGCCAGCTTGTGCTTCGGGTCGCGCTCGGCGCGCTCGGCCTGGGCCGGGTCCCGGCGCAGGAAAAATTCCCGGGTACCGGTCCAGACCTCGGCGAAAGTTTTGCGGAAGTAGTCGCGCTCCAGCGTGGCGCGGATATCGGCGGGGATCTCTTCGAAGCTGTTGTAGGCGCGGTAGTAGTCGTAAAGCTTGTTGGCGCGCATGGCGAACATGGTGCCGCGCTTGAGGATCTGCACCTTCACGCCCATCTCGAACATGTCGGCGGCCGCGGCCATGGCCACGTCGGCCTGGCCCGCGCCGGCGAGCAGCTTGCGCACCAGGGCGGTGGTGCCGGACTCTGCGCAGGCCTGGTTCACCGTGCCGGTGACCACGTAGGCCGCGCCCATCATGAAGGCCGCCGCCGCCGCCTCGGGCGTGGCTATGCCGCCGCCCGCGCCGACGCGCAAGACTTCGGCGTAGGCGCGCTGAGCCTGTATCCGGTCGCGCAGGGCTATGATCGTGGGCAGCAGGTTCACCAGCGGCCTGTTGTCTGTGTGGCCGCCGGAATCGCCCTCGGCCGTTACGTCCCCGGCCACGGGGACCAGGGCCGCCAGCTCCGCCTGTTCGGGGGTAAGTTCGCCGCGGGCGACCAGCTCTTTGAGGAATTTTTCTTCCGGCGGGGAGAAGAAGCGCTCGGCCACTTCCACGCGGGAGATCTTGCCTATCACCCGGTTCGGGGTCTCTATGCCGCCGCCGGAGTTGCGGCGGATCCCGGCGGTGCGGTAGCGGATCAGCGGCAGGGTGAGGCCGATGAAGGCCGAGGCCTCGATGAGGCGCACGCCGCGGCGCAGGTAAAGGTCTATGAGCGCGGCTTCCAGCGCCGGGTCCGAAGGGCTGTGTATTAAATTGAAGCCGTAGGGGAAAGACTCACCGGCCTGCAGCCGGTCAATGGCTTTTTCTACTTCTTCCAGGGGCTGGCCCGCCGCGCCGTAGAAACCGAGCATCCCGGCCCGGCCCAGCGCCTCGGCCAACTGCGTGGAACTGATGCCGTTGGCCATGGAGCCGCCGACATAGGCGTATTTCAGGCCGTGGGCGGCCAGGAAAGCCGGGTCGCCGAGATTGGACGGGAGGCAGGGGGGGACGACAGGGGCCCCGGCTGAAAAACCGGGTGTAAAGACAAGCGCCCCGTCCCTGTCCTGCAGGGAATACGGCTGCCCGAGGTTCCCCAGGCAGGAGGCTGTTTCTTCTGAATAGGGCAGAAAAAGGGTCGTTTCCGTGCGCGGCGCGGTTGAAGTCAAGCTTTTCTCCGGTTACTATGAATTGTAGAGGCTGTCTTTGGATAAGCAGCCAAGTGTAATTATAACTGTTTTCCTTATAGGCGGTCTAGGGGTTGGCGCGCCAGTAAAGGAGGGGGGCGCTGTCAGAGGAAAGGGCTGTAAACCAGGCGGTTTATGCGCCGCTTGAGCAGGGTGGCGGGGTCGCTATAGAACTTTTCCGGAAATTTGAGGAAAACGGTGTTGCCCCTGACCAGCAGTTTTTCGTTCACCAGCGGGTGGCCGGCCTCGAAAGAGCAGGCCTGGCATTCCCGGCGGCAGGCCACTCCCCTCACCGAGTCTTCGGGGCCTATGTCCGGCAAGCCGACGGCGCAGGCGCGCGCGGTGGTCAGGTTCAGGTAGGGATAATGCAGCGTCAAGGCTATGTCAGAAGGCTTGAAGCCGTATTTGGCGGCTTCCGAAAAATTGTTGGAGAGCAGCCGGCCGGTGGTGGAAAACTCGAAGCGGGAGACGCCGAGGCTCCGGAACAGGCGCACGGCCTCGCCGTTTATAACCGCCATCTTGGTCCGGTCGGCGAAGAACATGTTCTCGTAGAGCAGGCGGCCGGCGCTGAGCGGCAGCTTCAGGCCGGTCTCGGCCGCCAGTTCCAGCGCGCCGAAATCGTTGACCGTCACCTCCACCCTGCCGGCGGCGCGGGGATCCCGGCCGAAAACCGAGGCCAGCCGCTTGAAAACCGGGCGCAGCCGCTTCAGCCCTTTTTCGCCGAGCGGCGGGGTCAGCACGCAGACCGAGGCCCCTTTTTCCAGGAAGAAGGAGACCTCCCGCTCGTGCCAGGCGGCGTCAGGCAGCAAATTCTCGCAAAATTCGGCTCCGGCGTAAAACCACCTGAAGCGGCGGAGCGCCTTCTCCAGCGTACCGGCGCCGTCCAGCGCCGCCCGCCCGCGCTCGGCCAGGCGCAGCCCGGTTTCCAGGGCGCCGCTCACGCTCCCCTCCAGGCGGTCATGCGCTCTATGAACAGGGGGCGGGCCGCCCGCTGGCCGCGCTCTTTGATGAGGGCGCCGGCCAGGTCGGCCATCGCGCGCAGCTGCCCGACCTTGCGCGCTTTCACCGCCGGGGGATCGGCGCGCACGCCGTATTTAAGCCAGCCCACGCCCAGGGTGAAAAAATCGAAGAAGGACGCCGCGTTGTAGAAGCGCGGCGCGCCGCCGCCGCCCATGCGCAGGGCCAGGCGCCGGGCGATGGCGGGCACTTCGCCCGCCCGCTCCGGGTTTACGCCGAGGGGCTTCACCGGCAGGGCCTGGCGCGGCCCGCCGCAGCGGCACAGGGCGCCGCCCTTCGCGCCCTTCTTGAAGGTGTGAAAACGCGGCAGGTGGATGTTGCACCGGCCGTTTACGTAGTTGCAGCCGAAAAAGCGGTAGTCGAAGATCTCCGTTTCCACGCCTTCCCGCCGGCAGAACTTTAAAACCTCCGCGGCCTCCAGCGCCGGGAGCTGCGTGGGCAGGATGAGCCGCCTGATCCCGAAGCGCAGGAAAAAACGCAGCGCCGCGGTATTGAAGCAGGGCTGGACGGAACTCAGGTGCAGGTCGGCCCGGAGCCGGCGCGGGGAGGAGCGCAGCAGGCTCAGCAGCGACGGGCTGGAGATTATAAAGGCGTCGGCCCCGGCGGCGTCGAGCGCTCGCAGCCTGTCCGCGAGTTTCTTCAGGCCGCGCGTATCCAGCACTATCTGGGAGGAATTTGCCGCCACCAGCGCCTTTTTCCCGAGGGCGTGGATCTTTTTGAAAGCGTTCTCTATGGTTATGCCGCGCAAATAGGTCTCGTCGAAAGAGGGCAGGCCGGGCACGGAGGTATAAAGCTCGTCGGCGCCGGCCTCTATGAGCGGCGCTATTTCTTTCTCTTCCATGAAACAGGAAACGATTTTCATCGGCTTTGTCCGGGTCTGCCCGCCCGGGTAAATATTGTATCATTAGAAACTCTTCCGGCATAACTAAATAAGGCCCAGAAAATATAATAAAATTAAGTGCGGCCCCCGCTGGCGCCGCTTTGCCGGAGTTCTGTGATCTGGCCGCTGAAGGCGGTACAAACCGCGGTGTTTTTTGCCGGGAGGACTGGACGAATGAAAAATATCTTATTGGCCGCGCTGCTGCTGTTGCTGCCAGTTTCCGCTTTCTCCGAATGCCCGCAGAAGGGCTCGCAGGAGAAGGCCGAGGACTGCCCGTGGGCCGGCGCCGCGCGCCTGATGGCCGCCGCGGCCGACACCGGCGGAGACCTTGAAGCCGTCCTAACCTCCCAGGCGCCCGGGCTGCTAGGGCAGATGGACGCCGACCGCGCTAACCCCGCGCTGCTGAAGTTGTGGGGGGAGAGCATAAATTACGACGAGCTGGCCAACGGCGAGATAGTGCACCCCGGCATACTTTCCGCCATCGCCGCCCGGCTGGGCGCGCCGCAGCCCCGCGGCAGGCTGATGCACGCCGGCGCCGAGCATACTTACGGCTACCTTTTCAGCCTGCTGCCCACCAAGTTCGGCTTCAAGCGGGCCCGCTGGGTAAAGCCGGACATAGAGGACGGCCTGGGCCTGCCGCGCGGTTCGGCCGGGCCCAACCCGGCGGAAGGCACGCTGCTGGCCAACATAACCTGCCTGGCCGGCGGCATCGCCCTGCGGGATGACAAGGCCGCCGCCGCCCTGCTCGCCGGCGCCGCCTCCTCCTGCTCTCCGGCGGTCAAAAGCTACGCCTTCGCCGGGGTGAAGCGCACGCGGCTTACCGAGGAGGTCCTCTTGGCCGGCGGCCGCAAGGTCGTCCTGCGCACCGATTTCGTCCCTTTCTTGAAGAGCGCCGGCGGCAATACCCACCTGCTGATCTACTCCGTGTACGACTCCGCCCTCAGGCAGGCTTACCTCATAAGCGCCTTCCCGGTGAATTCCGGCTTCGTGCAGAACGCCTCCTCCCCGGCGGGGCTCGGCAAGGATAAGCCGGTACAGACCCGCTACAACGCCCATGTCGGAGGGCTGACGGGCGCCGGCAAGTTTAAGGGAACCCGCGCCGTTTCGTGGCTGGAAAAATGAGAAAATTATTGCTGCTGCCGCTGGCCGCCCTGGCCGGCTGCGGCGGTTATTTGTCCGTCAGGGTGCCGCACCAGCTGCCGGACAGCCCTAACGCGGCGGCGGCGCGGCCCTATCTGGGCGCGCTTTACCTCGTCGTAAAAACTCCTGAAAAGCCGGGAGAGGATAACCTTTCCGGCCTGGCCGGGGCCCTGCTGGGCAAGGCCGGCCCGGAGATGAATTTTCAGGCGCTGGGCCGGAGTGCGGCCCGCGCCCTGAAGCAGCCCGGGTCCAGAGTCTGCGCGTGGCGCGTGGAAAAAGGCGGCGGCCCGCCGTCCGCCTTCGCCGCCAGGCTTAACCCGTCGGGGATCCTTGTCATTACGCTCGGCCGGCCCTCCGTCTCGGCGAAAAAAGAAGAGCGTTCCGCCGTGCAGTACGATAAAAAAAGGCAGAAGCAGACCGTCAAGAACAAGGTCTGGGTCTACGGCGCCTCGCTGCCGGCGCAGTTCCACCTGCTGGCCTGGCCCGGCGAGGCCGTGCTGGATTCCTGGGCGGATGTTTTCACCGTGGCCGAAGACCGCTTCGACAAGACGAAGGACGAGGCTGACTGGTACGCGGAGAACGAGCGCAAACTGCTGGGCGCCCTTTCTGAGAAACTGGCCGCGCGCTACGCCGGCCGCAGGGTGGACAGGTTCCGCCCGGTGTTCAGCGCGGAGGATGATACGGAGGCGGAGCACGCCGTGGATCTGGCCGGTGCCGGCCGCTGGGACGAAGCCGCGGAGATCTGGCAGGCGCGCGCCGGGGAAGGGGGCGGCTGGCGCGACCACCTGGGCCTGGCCGTGGCCGCCGAACTGCGGAAGAATTACGAAGAAGCTGAAGGGCATTACAGGCGGGCGCAGGAGCTGGCCGCCGGTGACAAGGCGGCCAAACCCGTGCGCTGGGGACAGATCTACCGGGACCTGGAGACGGCGCGCTCCCTGCCGGGGGCCCGCGGCTGCGATAAGGGCTGGTTCGGGGTCAAGACCGCCGTGCTGCCTTTTTCCGACGAGACTACCAGCGTGGACGGCCCCCAGCTGGCCAGGCAGCTGCTGTTCGCCCAGCTGAAGGAGGCCGGCTACAGCCTGCTGCCGCTGGAGAAGACGGAGGAAATCCTCCGGCAGCGGGGCTACAGCGACGGCGGCCAGCTGCGGGCGGCCAGGCCGGAGCAGCTGGCCGAATGGCTCGGCGCCGGCCGCCTGATTTACGGGGACATTACCGATTACGGAGAGATCATGGCCGGGGTTTACAACCGCCGCATGGTGAAAGGCTCTGCCCGCGTCTGGGAGGCCGGAGAGCCGGAGATAAGTTTCGAGGAGAGCGTGGTCAGGGTCAAGACGCCGAAAAGCCTGCTGGGAGGGCTGGCCGGTCAACTGGCCAAGGGCCTGACCGAGCGCCTGAAGAACAAGCCGCTGGCTTACGAAGCGGGGATCTTTTCCCGCCAGGCGGCCGAGAACCTCCCGGCCGCCGTCAAGTAGCAGCGGTAAGTATCTCTTGGCACATTCTTGTATATTTTCGCGATTAATATAATACAATTACGAAAACCGGGCAGGCCGCCCGGTTGCCACGCATGACCAAACGCGCCCTTGCCGCCTCGTTTTTATTCTGCGCCGCCGCGGCCCTGCTGCCGGCCCCGGGCTCCTGCGCCTGGGAAAAGATCCGCTCTTCGGAAGCCCCGCTGGCCGTGACCTACTCTTCTTCCGGCGTCTACGAGATCTCCTACACCGTGGGGGACAACTGCGCCAGCCCCGGCGAGCTGTCGGCGGCGCCCTCCTCGGTCTGGTCCGGCTACCTGTCGCTGGTGCCCGCCGACGTGGTCAACCAGGGCCTGGCCGGTTTCGCCTCCACCTCCTCGCTGGCGCTGGACGGGGCGCTGGTGGGCCTGACGCCGGGGGAAAGCGTGGACCTGGTTTTCGGCGCGGAACTCTCGCAGGACTTTTCAAGCCCCGGCGTGAACGTGACCCAGGTTTACGACAATACCGCCAGCGAGGTGAACTCGACCTGGACGGTAACGGTCGCTTATTCCGGCCAGAAGCTCGTGATAACCCCGTCGGACTCCTGGCGCAAAGGTAGCGTCTTTTCCGTGTATTTCTCCTCCTCTATCGTCGATATAAACGGGTCGCCGGTCTCTTCGGCGGCCACTGTCTATTTCTCCGTGATGATGGACTACGCGGCCGACAACACGGCCGCGTCCTTTTCCGACCGCCGCGTGAGGGTCACGATCCCCGCCAACGCCTACGCCCAGGACTTTTACGTCACGCTTTCCACCGACGCCACGCGCAGCGCGGTAACCGAAGCCAACGGGCGGCTGGCCTCCCTGCCGGGCTCCCCGGAGTTCCTTAACACCGTAAGCGTGCGCCCTTACGATTCCGCCGGGAATCTGGTGCAGCCCAACGCCGCCTGCGTGGTGACGCTGCCCTACACCGACGCCGACGGCGACGGCCTGGTGGACGGCACGCTCAGCCGGATGAAGGTCTCCAACCTCTCCGTCTGGCACCTGGACGAGACCCGCGGCCTCTGGACCAGGCAGGCCGGGGCCACGCTGGACGCGGCGGCGCGGCAGGTCTCGCAGCCGGTCACCCATTTTTCCAATTACGCCCTGATGGCCCTGGGCGATACCGACGTGGGCCCGGTCTACGCCTACCCGGTGCCCTTCAGGCCCGGCGCCGGGGACGCCGCCAGGTACGGCAGCTGGGCGGACCTGATCACCTTCACCAACCTGCCGGCCTACGGCAAGATCCGCATCTATACCGTCAGCGGCGCGCTGGTGCGCGAGCTGGCCGTAGCCCCTCCCTCGATGAAGTGGGACCTTAAGAACTCCGGCGGGCAGACCGTGGCCAGCGGGGTATACCTTTGGGAAGTCACCTCGGGCAAGAACCGCAAGACAGGCAAGCTCGTGGTGATAAAATAAATGAAGAAAGTCCTCCTCCTCCTTCTTCTTTTCGCCTGCAGCGCGCCGGCGTTCGCCGGGGCCGGCAAGGCCGGCGGGGAATTCCTGCGCATAGTGCAGAGCCCGAGGGCGGTGGGCATGGGCGAAGCCGGGGCCGGCTCCTATGGCGACCTGCTGGGCGCGCTGGCGCTGAACCCGGCGGCTCTGGCCCGCACGGCCTACAAGGAAGCTGCCTTCACCTACAATTCCTGGCTGGAGGGGATAACCTCCCAGCAGCTGGCCTACGCGCACCCCCTGGCGGGGGGCGGAGTGCTGGCCGGCTCGGTGCTGATGCTGGGCGTGCCGTCCATAGACGGCTATAACAACGCGGGCCTCCCCGCCGGACAGGTGGATGCCGGAGACCTGGCTGTGGGCGTAAGCTACGCCGCCAGGCTCGGCGGCCCCTGGCAGGACCGGCGCTCGGGCCTCTTCGCCGGCGCCACGCTGAAGTACGCCCGCGAGAAGCTGGATTCTGTGACGGCGGGCGCCCCGCTGCTCGACGCCGGGGCCCTGTGGATAACCAGGGCAAGGGGCGGCGCGCTGGCGCTGGGCGTCTCCGCGCAATCCCTGGGCGGCGGTTTTAAGTTCGACTCCGAGACCGACCCTGCCCCGTCGGTCTTCCGGGCGGGGGCTTCCTACGTGCTGCTGGCGGCCGGCGACCCCGTGACCTTTTCGCTGGACCTCAAGAAGCCCTCCTATTCCGACGCCGCCTTCTGCGCCGGGGCCGAGTACCAGGCCTGGCGCATGCTGGCGCTGCGCGCCGGTTATATCTCCGGCGAGGACCTCGGCGGCGGCCTGCGCTTCGGAGGCGGCGTCACCATAAAGCTGCTGCAGTTCGACTATTCCCTTTCCACCTACGGCAAGTTCGGGCCGGCCCACAGGTTCAGCCTCTCCTACAAGTTCGACAAGCCCGTCGAGGTCACGCGCCACTATTCGCTGGAGCAGGAGCAGGCCAGGCAGAAAACGGAAACGGCCCGCTCAATGATAAAAGAAAACCGCTTCTACGACGCGGTGCTGGAACTGAACGCCGCGCTGACGCTGGACCCGGGCCATAAAGAGGCGCTGGAACTTATGCGCAAGGCGCGGGCGCTGATGGAGGAGGCCAGGTAATGCCGGCCCGGGCCGTCCTCGCCGCCGCGCTGCTGCTGCCTTCGGGAGCCGCCGCGGCCGAGCCCGCCAGGAAGGCGCCCGCCGCCGGGGCCGCGCAGGCGGCCAGGCCGCCGGCAGAAGGGCAGCGCGCCGAGGTGCTGCGGCTGATGGACGGCGTGCTGGCCGCTCCCGCCGACGAGGGGGCCAGGACCAGGCTCAGGCTCTCGGCCGGCAAGGCTGCAGCGGCCGAAAAGAGCGCCATAGACGCCGAGCGCGCCCGCCTGCTGGCCGCCGCCAGGCGCGACAAGGCGGAAACGGACGCCATGCTGGCGGCCAAAGCCGCGCGCACCGAGGCCTGGAAGAAGGATTTTTCAAAGGCCTGCGCGCTGGCGGAAAGAGCGGAGACGGCGCGGGAGGCTGTGGCCGCCTACGAGCGGGCGCTGGAAACCTTCCCGGTTTATTCAGACAACAAGGCCCTGCTGGCCGATTCAGGCCGGGATATCCGGGCGATCTTTTTCAAGACCATACAGAAGGCCTACCCTTATTTAGCCGAAGGCAGGGCCACGGCCGATATAAAGATGCTGGCCGCGCTGCAGTTCGCCCGGGCTTCCGACCTGACCGGGGAGTACGGCGGCAGGCAGGACCAGGGCGCGGCCGAAGCCGCCCTGAAGAAGACGGAGAAGTTCCGGCTCCTCGAGCAGGCGCTGGCGCGGCGGTTCGAGAGCCTGGAGCAGGGGCTGGTCCTGTACGGCAGGAAGCACTGGGCCGGGGCCCTCAAGCGTTTTAACGAAGTGCTGGCCTTCGACAAGGCCAACGAGGAAGCGCTGTATTACCGGACCCTGGCCAAAGCCAGGGCCGCGGCGGCGCGCGAGAAGAGGTGAGCCTGTGAAACGAAGATATTTATGCGCGGCCTCGGCCGCCCTGGCCCTGCTGGCCGCGGCGGCGGGCATGGTTTCAGCCGCCTCTCCCGGCAGGCTCAGCTACCAGGGCACGCTCAGGAAGGACGGCAGGCTTTTCAGCGGCACCGTGGCGATGGAGTTCCAGATAACCGGCGCCGACGGGACGGCCGACTACTGGCATTCCAATTCCACCGACGTGGCGGTTTCCACCGGCCTGTTCCGCTACCCTCTCGGCACGCCCAACGAGGCCGCTTTCGCGGCCATCGCGTGGAAAGATATCACGCCGTACGTTAAGATGAAATTGGACGGGGCCTGGCTGCCCCCGGAGCCGCTCTACGCCTCCGCCTACGCGCTGCATTCCGGCACCGCCGAAGCTTCTACCGGCACTTTCACCGTGAACGGAGGAGACCTGCTCCTCTCCGGCTCCGCCGGCACCCACGGCATAATCTTCCCCGACGGCAGCGCGCAGTACCGGGCGCCCGGCTGGACGGTGTCGGCCAACGGTCTCTATACCTCCTTCTCCGGCGGCGCGGGCGTGGGCCTGCTAACCCCCGAAACGCGCCTGGACGTGCAGGCCGCGGGCGGGGACCCCTACATACAGTTCTGGCGCGATTCCTCCGGGGTCATACGCTCCTCGCTGACGGCCGCCGGGCTGCTTTACGCCGACGGCTCGCGCCTGCGCAACCTGCCCGCCGGGGCCGACAGCCTGGGCAGCCACATCGCTACCGCCACGCTGCAGATGGGAGGCTTCCCGGTAACCGGCGCGGGCGCCATAACCTCTTCGGGGCAGTTCACCACCTACTCGAGCGCCACCGTGGCTTCGGCCGCCGGCCTGGGCGCCGCCGGCCTGGACCTGGCTCCGGAAGTCAGGCTTTCCTCTTCGGCACCGGCTTTTAACGGCGGCGTTTACATCAGCAGCAATATTTACGCCGTGGGCATAGCTTCCGCCGCGCGGTATTACGGCGACGGCTCGCCGCTGGCCGGCGTGATAACGTCTACGGCGGCGATAATCGCCTCTATCAGCGGCAATGACGCGCTGGCCGCGCACCTGGCGGGGGCGGAGACTTTTACCGGCGCCAAGACTTTCGGCAATGCGGCGCTGACCCTGACGGGCCCGAACGGCAATATCGTGAGCGGGTCTTCCATAACGACCAGCGGCGGTTTTTTCGGGAACGGCTCCGCTCTTTCCGGCGTGATAACTTCCACGGCGGCGATAGTCGCTTCGCTCGGCGGCAAAGCGGACGACACGCTGGCCGCGCACCTGGCGGGGGCGGAGACCATAACCGGCGCCAAGACTTTCAGCGATGTGGCGCTGACCCTGACCGGCGCGAACGGCAACATCGTGAGCGGTTCTTCCATAACTACCAGCGGCGGTTTCTTCGGGGACGGCTCCGGGCTGGCCGGAGTTATAACTTCCACGGCCGCGATAGTGACTTCGCTTAACGGCAAAGCCGAGGATACGCTGGCCGCGCATTTGGCCGGGGCGGAGACTTTCACCGGCGCCAAGATCATAGACAACGTGGCTTTCACGCTGACCGGCCCGAACGGCAATATCGTCAGCAATTCCTCCATTACGACCACGGGCGGTTTTTTCGGCGACGGTTCCGGGCTTACCGGCCTGCCCGCCGGGAATGTTGTGGATACACTGGCGGATACGCTGGCGGTAAGCGGCGACGCCGGGAACCGCTATATCAACAACCTGAGCAGCGCCGCCATCGGCCGCGCTGAAGGCGCCGCCGCGCTGGACTTGCAGGCCGCGGCCCTCGACGAGCAGGCGCAGCTCTGGCGCGCCTCGGACGGTACGATAGTGGCTTCCATGAGCGCGGCGGGGTATTTCCAAGCCGCTAAATTTATCGGCGACGGCTCGGGCCTTGCGGCCCTGGACGCCGCCGGTATTTCAGTCGGGACGCTGGCGGACGAGAGGCTTTCTGCGAATGTCGGGCTGCTCGCTTCCAGCCAGGTCTTCAGCGGCGCTAACATCTTTACCTCCACTGCGGCTTTCACCGCGGCGGACCCCGTCCTGCCCGGACTTTACGTTTCCTCCGGGCTGGTGGTGGCCGCCGGCGGCGTCGGCATAGGCGTCTCCGCGCCGCAGCAGAAGCTGGAGGTCCTCGGCGGCATAAAGCTGGCCGATACTCTCATAGATTCTCCCGGCACCCTGAAGTACGACGGAGCTTTTCAGGGTTATAACGGGACCGCCTGGGTGACGCTGAACGGCAGTTATTCTTTGGACACTTCCACGGCGCTTTGGGGAATCAATGAAGCCGTTACCCCGAACACGGTCTATACGGTGGGCGCTTCTTCTAACGTGGCCATAGGCACCATGAACGCCGGGGCCAGCAAGCTGCGCGTGACAGGCAACGGCAGCGGCTCCGGGACTAACGCCTTCCTGGCCGAAAGCCTTGCCGGCACTCTGTTTACCATCCGCGACGATGGCAATGTAGGCGTGGGGCCGCTCGATCCGGCAACGCGGCTGGACTTGCAGGCCGCGGGCGGGGACGCGCACGCGCAGATCTGGCGCGACTCCGGCGGCACGGTAGTGGCCTCTATGAGCGCCGCGGGCTATTTCCAGGCCGCCGCCTTCATCGGCGACGGCTCTCAGCTTTCGGGGCTGCCTTCCGGCAACACCATAGATACGCTGGCCGCCACGCTGGGCGCCGGCAGCGACGCCGGCGGAACGGGGATAGTTAACGCCGGGGCCGTGGCCATCGGTGTCATAAACGCCGGCGACAATAAACTGCTGGTAAGGGGGATAGGCAACACCTCGGCCACTAACGCTTTAAGGGCGGAGGACATCGGTTCGCTGCCGCTGCTGGTAGTGCAGAACGGGGGTAATATCGGGCTCGGTGTGGACAGTCCGGCTACCAGGCTGGAACTGAAGGCCGTCGCGGACGACGCGCACTCGCAGATCTGGCGTAACTCCGGAGACGTGGTGGTCGCCTCGATGAGCGCGGCCGGCTACCTGCAGGCTGTAAAATTCATCGGCGACGGCTCCGAATTGTCAGGAATTTCAGGCGGCAATGTGGTGGATACGCTGGCCGATACTCTGGCTTTGAGCGGGGACGCGGGTAACCGCTACATTAACAATCTCAGCAGCGCGGCCATCGGCCGCGCGGCGGGTGAGGCGGCGCTGGACTTGCAGGCCGCGGCGCTCGACGAGCAGGCGCAGCTCTGGCGCGCTTCTGGCGGCACTATCGTAGCGTCCATGAGCGCGGCCGGCTACCTGCAGGCTGTAAAATTCATCGGCGACGGCTCCCAGCTTTCGGGCATCTCGGGCGGGGGCGCTGGGGACAGCCTGGGCGTCCATATCGCCACGCAGACCCTGAACCTGGCCGGCAACGCCATAGTGGGCGTCTCCAGCATCACGGTCAGCACCATCTCGAGCGAAGGCGACAGCGTGTTCTTTAGCGCTTCCGTGGCTGTCGACGGCGGCCTGGCTGCTTCCGGAGACCTGACGGCCGGCAGCGGGGTCCAGACATCCACGATCAGCGCCTCCGGCTTCATCAGCCTGGCCAACCTGGCGTCCGCGCCGGCGGGCGCTGGTTACGGCGCCATTTATTATAACCCGGCGGCTTTTGACAATCAGGGCGCCCTCTATCTGAACCTTAACGGGGCCTTCGTTCCCATAGCCACCGGCACAGTAGCCGGGGGCGCGGGCATGACTGGCGTAATTTCCGACGCCGACCAGTTCAGCGGCGACGGCGCCGGAGTGCCGACCACGCTTACGCTGAAGGCCTCCAGCGTGACGCTGCAGGGCAACGCCTTCAACGGGGCAGGGCAATTGGTGCTGCTCGGGACCGACGGGAAACTGCCCGCCGTGGACGGCTCGCTGCTTACCGGCATCTCGGGCGGGGGCGCGGGAGACAGCCTGGGCGTCCATATCGCCACGCAGACCCTGAACCTGGCCGGCAACTGGCTGCTGAACGCCTCGACCATAACCGTGCTGCCGGGCGAGCCTGGCATAGCGTTCTCGACCTCGCTTTATGTGGGCGGCAATGTGCTGGCCACAGGCGGGGCGCTGTTCGGGGCCGGGCCGGTGGTGATAGGTAATACTATGCCGTTGGCCAGCCTGCATATTTCTTCCGTAGCTGGCTACGCGGGGGACCTGGTGGCGGTTTCCACCGGCATGTCGCTGCCCGTCATACGCATGACCGGCGCCGGGGAGATCTACGCCAATTACTTCTACGGCGACGGCTCGGGTCTGACAGGAGTTTCCGCGGGAGGCTTTCCCAGCCCCGTCAACGAAGACCTGAATATGAACGGTAAGAGCGTCTACGGCGCCAACGAGGTGGAGGTGAGCTCGCGTCTGTCGGTGGGCAACAGCGCCAGCATCGCTTCGCCTGTGGCCGCGCTGGTTATGGAAATGTTCGCGGACGCGGATATCAGCGAGGACCCGATGTACCCTAACGAAGGGCTGGGGGTTATGGCGCTGCTGGACCTTGCGGCGCCAAGGGCGGGGGCGCAGAAGATAATTGGCGGAGATTTTATGGCGGGGACCGGAATGGACGGCGGCAATACCAACAACTTCCCCTTCGCCGCCGGCCTCCGCGCCGGCGCCCTGGCCCAGTCCGGCGGAACTATCGGCGCCGCTTACGGCTTGTTCGCGCAGAACAACCATTCCGCCGGGAGCGTGACGCGCAATTACGGCGTCTACGTACAGAACAAGCAGTCCGCCGGGACCGCGAACCAGTACAACTACGGGCTTTTCCTGGACGTGCCTGATTCCAGCGGGACCATAACGGAGAATTACGGCCTGTACATAAAAGACCAGTCCACCTTCGGCCTGATGGCGCACAATATCTGGTCGGCGGGTCCGGCGTCGATCAACTATTTCGAAGGAACCGTGCAGGCGGAGAATGTCTGGGCGACAAACGCCCAGGTGACTTCGAAGTTCATCCTGCCGTCCAAGACCCTGGCGGCTCTCCAGGCCCTTGTTCCCGCGTCTAAAGGGGAAACCTATTTCTGCGAAACCTGCGTTCCGCCGAAGATAGTGGTCTCTACGGGCACGGCGGCCGGCAATTTCGCCGACGCGGTCGGCGGGACTTTCGAGTAGGCGGCCGGGGGCGATAAAAAAGGCCGCGGGCAGCCGCGGCCTTTTTGTTTTACCGCGGGCCTATTCGCGCTCGAAGACCAGCAGGGTCTCGGCGTGGGGGGTATTGGGGTAGAAGTCGAAGCCGACGGCGCGGACGATCTTGTACTTCTCCATGAAGAACGCGGCGTCGCGCCCCTGCGTGATGGGGTTGCAGGACAAATAGATTATCCGCTTGGGCAGGATCTCCATTATCCGCTTTATGACTTTGTTGTGCAGGCCCGCCCTCGGCGGGTCCAGCACCAGGATGTCGGTGCCTTCGAACAGATCTCCCGAGGTCTTTTCCGAAAGCGAACAGGCGATCTGGAAGTTCCGGGCCCCGTTGGCCTCGGCGTTGAGCGCCGCGTACTTGACCGAGCTCTCCGACGATTCCACCGCGTAGACCTTGTCCGCCAGGTCCCTCAGGGTCAGGCCTATCACGCCCACGCCCGAATAGAGGTCCACCAGTTTGCCGCACTTGAAGGCCGCGGCGCGGATCTCTTTGAGCGCTTCGGCGAAGAGTTCCATGTTGTTCTGGAAGAAGCAGTCGAAGCCGTAGGAGAACTTCCCGCCCAGGATCTCCTCGGTCACGAAGTCGTTGCCCCAGGACTTTATGATGCCGTCCACCTGGCTGACCGAGCTTATGGGGTCGGAGTAGATAGCGAGGAAGCCGTCGAGGCCGTCCACCTTCATGTCGGGCAGTTCGATGTCCTGGCGCTTCATGAACAGGGCCGCCACGCGCGCCCCGGGATTCTTGGCTTCGCGTATGATCAGCGTCTTGAGGTCCGCGGTGGAAAGCTTCAGTTCGTTGAGCTTGGCCAGTATCGCCACGGCGGCGGCGTTGGCCGCCGGGCTGATGAGCGCGCAACCCTGCGGCAGCAGGTACTTCTCGCGGTAGTTGCCGCGCTTGTGAAAAGCGAAGGAGAGGGCGCCCGGCTCACCGGTGAAGCTGTACTCTATCTTGGTGCGGTAGCCGAAGATCTCGGACGCGCCGTAGAACTTATCCAGGCGGATGGTTTCCTTGGTGGTCTGGTAGAGCAGGTCCTCTATGATGCCCTTCTTCGTCTCGCACTGGAAGCCGTACTCCATGACCTGCCAGGGCGAGCAGCTGAGATAATGGTCCTCTTTGGCCTCGACGCGCTTGGGCGAGGGGGTAATTATCTCCAGCAGCTCCGCCTCGGCGAAGTTCTTCTTCTCAAAAGTGATCCTGACCCGGGCGGTTTCTTCAGGCAGCACGCCGTAGCAGAAGACCACCTTGCCCTCGCTGCGGCCGAGCGCCTTGCCCTCGCCGACTATCTTTTTAAATTCCAGGGTGATTTCTCTCATAATAAAAGCCTTATTCCGGACGCAGATTTTTAATATACTACAATCTTATGGACCGGCCCACAATGACGGACATCTACAACGCCTTCGCCAGGGCGGACATGCAGCGCAACTTCCGCTGGCTTACCCTGGCGCTGGCCGTGACGGCCCTCTCTTTAAATTTGACCGTTTCCTGGAAGGTCTTCGCCGCGGAGCCGCTGCGCGAGGCCGCCTCCCGCTCGCTGATGGCGGCCAATTCCTCTTTCTTCTTCGACTCAGGCCTCGTCGAGCCGGTGCCGGTGGCAGCGCTCAAAGCGGCCATGCTTACCGGGCTTAACCCGGAAAAACTGCTGCGGGCTGAAGGGCTGGGCGTCTATGTCCTGCTCTTCGCGCTGACGCTCTTCGTGCTGCGCCGCCGCTTCGGCGAGATAACGGCTTCCATGGCGGCCCTGTTCCTGGCGGCCAACCCCAACATGGGTTTTTACGCCATGCAGGGCTCTTCGCACCTTTACGCCCTGGTTTTCCTCCTGCTGTTCTGGCATTATTTCGACGACCCCGCCGGCGGCCGCCGGGGGGCGCTGCTGGCCGGTCTTTCCGGCGGGCTCGCCTGCCTGAGCCGGCTGGATTCGGCCTGGGCGCTGCTGGCGATAGCCGGCCTCTCCTGGGCCGTGCGGCGCAGGGAGTTCGCCCTGAAAGAGGCGGCGTTGGCACTCGGCCTGGCCGCCATGCTCACCCTGCCCTACCTGGTTTGGCAGAAGGCGCAGTACGGCGCTGTCTTCTACGCGCAGGAACTGAGCCTGCGCCGCTGGGCCAACGTGGACCGCTACGGCTACGGGCCGCAGGCAGAGGCGCCGCGTGGTCCGCTTGCCCCGGCGGCTTTCCTGCTGCGCAACGGGGCCGCCGGCGCGGTGAAGGACGGCTTCAGCGGGCTCGGCCGCGCGCTGGGCTTCGAACTGCCGCGCGTCCTCTACTATAAAGCCCTGGCCGTACTGGTTTTCCTGGGCGTTTACGCGGCCTTCCTTTTCAAGAAGGACCGCCTTCTTTTTTTCGTGGCGGCGGGCCTGCTGCCGGCGCTGCCCCTGGCCGCTATCACCCAGGTGCCGGCCTCCGGCGGCATAGAGCTGCGCTACTACCTCTGGCCGCTCTGGGGGCTCTGCGCCCTGGCGGGGCTGGGCTTCCAGGAAACGCTGGTCTGGGTGGAGGCGGGCGTGGATAAATGGGCCGCCAGGAAGGCGGAGCAGCTGAAACGGCTGGCCGGCAGAAAATAAAAGGAAGGTTTGGAACTATGAACGGCAACAATAAATATAAGTTCGTGGCGGCGGTAGCGGGGCTTTTCCTCCTGCCCTTCCTGATACTGAGCAGGCACTTCATCTACGGAGAGGGGGAACTGCTCAAGAAGGATACGCTGCGCTACCTGGAACTGCGCACCATGACCGGGTCCGGCATCATTTCCGACGTGCTGAACCTAAATTACAACCTGGGCCGCGTGGCCGGGGCCAGGGTTTCCTCCGGCGCCGCCGCGCTCAAGCAGGACCTGGCCGCGAGGGTGCAGGAGAATCCCTTCATCTATTCCGAGCTGGCGCTCCTGAGTTCCTCCGGCGCCGAGCTGGCGCGCTACCCCGCCGACAAGAGCGTGCAGTCCCGCCTCAACTATGCCAAGATCCCCGCTTTCGCCGAGGCGAAGGAGTCGCTGTCCCCGGCCGGCGCGGTAGAGTACGGCGAGTATACGCCGCCGGCCCTGGTGCTGGCGGAGCCGCTCCTGAAGGGGGGCTCCCCGGCCTATTACCTGGCCGGGCGGCTGAGCCTGGCCTACCTGGGCGAGGTGGTGCGGATGATGGGCCGCAACTCGTACGGCAATTTCGGCCTGGTCGACATGGGCGGGCAGGTCATCGCGGATTCTATGAGCATGTCCATCGTTAAGCCGGGCCTGAAGGCCCCGGCCGAAGTGGTAAAGGTGCTTTCCCTGGCGGCGGAGCGCGAGACCCCCAATTTCGCCACCGAGGTTTATTTCCGCGGCCGCGTCTATTTGGTTTCTGTTTCCAATGTGGCCGGCTCCAAGTGGTGGATCTACGAGATACTGGATTCCGCCGACATCCCCGCGCGCAGGGTTTCTTCCTGGGCCTGGAGGGTGGTGATCTCCGGCGTGCTGCTGATACTCATCTTCGGCGTGATAACCTACAGGCTGGCCCTGTACTGGCTGAAGAGAGAGGAAGAGACAGGGGCTTAACCGGCCCCAGGCGGGCGGCAGGCCTGCGCTGGAACTGAGGCGGAGGGTTGCGGCGGGGTGTAACTCCGCCGCGGCCCTTTTTGCTATAATTAGGACTGCGGTTCCGGGGGTTTCCTTAAATATTTATCGCAAGGCAGGGAGGGAAAGTGCTTCGTTCGAATCCTCATTTGATAGAAATCAATGCCAGGCTGTGGCTTAAGCAGCTGCGGGCCAAGTATTCCCTGCCCGAGATGACGCTTTCCTCGGTTCCGGACGAGGAGTGGCAGGAGCTGCGCCACCTCGGCTTCGACATCATCTGGCTGGTCGGCGTCTGGGAACCCAGCCCGGAATCCGAGCGCATAGCCCGCGAGGACAAAGCCCTGGTCGAGGAGCTGAGAAATCTTCCCCCGGGCTTCGGTCCCGAGGCCGTGGGCTCTTCCCCCTATTCAGTGCACTGGTACAGGCTGAACTCCGACCTGGGTTTTGAGTGGGAGCTGAAGGCCCTGAAGGAAAAGCTGAACTCGATGGGCATGAAGCTGATGGTGGACCTGGTCTCCAATCACACGGCCAAGGACAACCCGTACATCAAAGAGGCCCCGGATTGCTTTATCAACGGCTCGGAAGAGGATTTCAAGGCCCACCCCGACTGGTTCTTCGAGCTGCCCGACGGCGAGAAGAAGCGCTACATCGCCTACGGGCGGGACCCGAATTTCCCGGCGTGGACTGACAGCGCCCAGCTGAACTATTTCAACCCCGCCACGCGCGACCGGATGCTCTCGGTACTGCTGCGCATAGCGGACATGGCCGACGGCGTGCGCTGCGACATGGTGATGCTCACGCTCAACGAGATCCACGAGGGCACCTGGGGCTGGCTGCTGAACCGCGGCGGCTACAAGCGCCCCCAGGAAGAGTTCTGGGAAAGCGCCATAAAGACCATCAAAGAGAAGCACCCGCAGTTCACCTTCCTGGCCGAAGTTTACTGGGGCCTGGAATGGCGCGTGCAGCAGATAGGCTTCGACTATACCTACGACAAGGGCACCTACGACCGGCTCCGCTTCCAGGGGGCGCAGGAGGTGCGCGGCCACCTGCGCGCGGAGAAGCTTTACCAGAAGCGCTCCGCGCGCTTCATCGACAACCACGACGAGCAGCCTTCACTGGCCGCCTTCGGCCGCCAGAAGGCCCTGGCCGCCGGCGTGGTGGTTTCCACGATCAAGGGCCTGCGCTTCTACAACGACAACCAGGTGGACGGCGTGAAGGTGCGCCCGCCGCTGCAGCTCAAGGAGCTCTACGAGCGGGTCCCGGACCTGGAGATCAAGAAGTTTTACGCGAAGCTGCTCAAGATCACCGACCATCCCGCCTTCCACGGGGGGGAATGGGCGCTGCTCGACGTGAAGCAGTGCGACGAGGAGAACCGGACCAACAGCAATATCCTGGCCTGGTCCTGGGCCCAGCGCCGCACGCTCAAGGTGGTGGTGGTGAACTACTCCGCGGAAACTTCCTGCGGCGTGGTGAACGTCTCCATCAAGAGCGAGGGCGAAACCACGGCCATCTTCGAGGAGCTGTCCGACCGCTTCTTCTCGTTCAAGGCCGGCGAACTGGCCGGCGGCCTGCGCCTGCAGGAGATGCCCCCCTACTCCTCCTACATCTTCGACGTGGAATTCTAACCTCCCCTGTCGAACCAAAAGGCCGGCGCTCCCGCCGGCCTTTTTCTTTAATTCGTTTGCCCCCAGGCGGCCCTCCGCCTTAGCTTCTCGAGGATCTTTAGTGCGGTTGATCGTTAAGGTTCGCGGGCGAGGGTGTAGGCGGATACGGACTTGGCGCCGGCGCGCTTGAGTTCGGAGGCCAGCTCGTCGAGGGTGGCGAGCGTGGTGGCCACGTCGTCGATGAGCAGGATCTTCCTGCCCTTCACCAGCTCGGGCCGGGCCGCGCGGAAGGCGCCGGCCATGTTGGTCCGGCGGTCGGCCTTGGAGAGAGTGGTCTGGCTGGGCGTGTCCCGCACGCGCTCGGCCGCGCCCTCCAGGTGGAACAGGTTGCGCCGCGCCGCCACGGCGGCGGCCAGCAGCTCGGCCTGGTTGAAGCCGCGCTCCCGGCGCTTGGCGGGGTGCAACGGCACGGCCACCGCGAAATTGTAGGCGGCCAGCTCGGGGTAGCGGTCCAGCGCGGCGGCCATCTGCGCGGCAAGCGGGAGCGCCAGGTCGTCGCGTCCCCTGTACTTGAAGGCGTGTACCACAGAGCGCAGTTCGGGGTTGAAGACGAAAGCCGAGCGCGCCAGGTCCAGCGCCGCCGGCCCCGCCCCGCGGCAGTCGTAGCAGGCCGCCCCGCCGTCCAGCGGCAGGCCGCAGAGTTTGCAGTGCAGCTCGGGGAGCGGCTCCAGGCGCGCGCTGCAGCCCGGGCAGAGCGGGCGCTCCTCCTGGTAATGCAGGTCCAGGCCGCAATGCGCGCAGGTGCGCGGCAGCAGCGCGTTCAGCAGCCATTTTCCGGCCTTTATAAGCGCAGGTTTCACTAGCCCCCTCCGAAAAACAAACTCCCCTTAGAACTGGAACGTCAGCGTGCTGCCCGCCTGGTAGGACACGTATTCCTCCTGTTTGAGGTACTTGTGCCAGAAGCGCTGCAGCCCGGCGTTGAAGGTGAGGCGCAGGTTCTTGGCCGCCTCGTAGTCCGCGCTGGAGTTCAGCGAGAACAGCCGGTTGTTGTCGGCTATCGTGATCGGCGAAGACTTTATGGCGTAGCTGAGCGTCGTGGTCCAGACTATGCGGTTGGTGAAGACTATGGCCTGCTTCATGAACGGCAGCTTGAGGCCCTTCGGCAGCTGGAAGTCCGACTTGATGAGCAGGCTGGGCGTTATGGTCCTGGTGTTGGCCGTGACGATGCCCAGCGCGCCCTTGGTCTTGTCCGCCGAGAAATCGGCCTTGGGGGTAAAGCGGAACTTGCGGAAGTCAAAGGTGCCCTGCAGCGTGGCGTCGTCGTGGCGCGTCTCCTGCGTGATCTGGTCCACGCGCAGGTCCTTCTTGTCGGAGAGGCGCAGGTTGTAGCTGAAGGCCGTGTCGATGAGGCTCAGCAGCTTGAAGCGGAGGTCCATGCCGTAGGTGCCGGAGGTGTCCAGCGAGATGTCCTTGGCCTCGTTGGTGTTTCGCGAATACTTCAGGTTTACCGTGGCCCCCTGGGCCCAGCGGCGCGCGCGCAGCAGCGTCTCCAGCTGCGACATCGAAAGGATCATGTCCGGGAAGGTGCGGTTCACGCTCCTGGAGATCGTGCCGGTGACCTCGGAGCGCTGCACCGAGTTGGTGAAGTTGTTGGTGAGCGACAGCGTGCCCAGCGGCGCCGAGCGGCCCTTGAAGCCGAAGCCTTCGAACGGCTGCCAGCGCTGGGTCGAACTCACGGTGTCGCGCAGAGTCACGGAGTTGCGCTGGGCGAAGGGGCTGGCGGGCTTGAGCGAGTCCCGCAGCCAGAGGCGCGAGCGGGTGTTGTATTCCTTCTCTACGTTGGCCCACGCGTCGCCGTCCTGGATCTGGTAGTTGGAAGAAAGCACCAGCGAGCGCAGCAGGCGGTTGCGCGGCACCAGGTCGTTCATGTTCAGCGTCAGGCTGACGCCGCCCTGGGCCGTGCGGTTGACGGTCTTGATCTGGCCGGCGGTGAAGACCTGCGAGGACTGGGCCACCGTGACAGTGGCGGTATTGAGGTTGTTGCTCTCGATGGTGGTCACGTTATAATTGATCGAGGGGTTCAGCCAGCGGGCGAAGAGCAGGTTGGAATTGAGGTCCACCGTCTGCTGCAGGGACTTGTTGTAGCGCTCGGAACGCAGCGGGTCCGAGATGGGCGCCCGCTCCTCCCTGGCGGTCTGCAGCGAGTAGCCCGGGTTGAACGAGGAGCCGTTCCACGGCACGAAGGTGAGCTTGGCCGCGTAGGCGTCGGTGCGCTCTTCGGTGTCATAAAGCCCGGCGAGGCTGAGCAGGCGGCTGGAATCGTAGCTGACCTTGCTGCGCCCCTGCGAGTAGTTAAGGTTCATCGAGCGCGGGACCACCGGCAGGGTGCCGGGCACGGAGTAGGTGAGGTTCGCGGCGTAGAGGTCCCTGTCGTCCCTGCGGCTGAGCATGCTGTAATCGATAATGCCCTTCGTGTAGTTCAGGCCCACCTTGGGCAGCGCCGAGATGTTGAGGCTGCCGGAGGCCGTGCCGTCGAATTTCTTGACGCGGCCCTGCTGCAGCGAATTGACCAGGTTGTTGGCGCCGGTGACCAGCGTGTTGGGCGTGACGGTTATCTGGCGCGCCGCGGTGACGTTCACCGGGAAGAAAGAGATGCGCGTCAGGTTGAAGTAGCCGCTCTGGGATTCGTTGTCCTGGTTGGCGATAGCCGTCACGGGCGTCTGGAAGCTGCGGTCCACGAAGCGGTGCTTGCCGCCGAAGCTGAACCAGCCGGGCACCTCGAAGGCGCCTTCCACCTTGCGCGCGTTGCCGACGCGCATCAGCGGCTCGGACAGGTGGAGTTCGTTGAAGTAGACGGTGCCGCTGTGGGCGCTGCCGTCGGTGGCTTCCACGCCGATCACGAACTGCGGCACCTGCTGCAGGCTGGGGGTGCCGCGGGAAGAGATCTCCACGCCGGAGGTCTCGGGCGACCAGACGTCGGGGATCTTGTCTCCCGTGATGTCGACCTGCCGCAGGGATATGAGCCGCCACCCGGTGAAGTCGAGCGGGACCTTTACCTTGAAGTAGTTGTTCGCGTCGCCGGCCTTCAGGTAGAAGGCGGCGCCCGCGTCCGCGCCGCTTTCGCTCTTCACCAGGAAGCGCACCTTCTCGTGCTGCGAGATATCCAGCGCCGTGGTGAATTTTCTGTAGACGTAGACGGTGGAGGTGGAATAGATATTGTCGTAGTCCAGGGCCAGGGTCTGCTCCGTTATCGAGTTGGAGTTGCTCTTCTGCTTCTGCTCCGAGACGGAGCCGTAGAGGTTGTTGAAGACGATGGTCGCGTCGCCGCCGGCCTCGTAAATGGGCTGGTAGCCCGGGTTGTCCTGGTTGTTGACGCCCATGGCCTGGATGGCGCCGGCCGTGGAAGACTGGACGGACCAGGTATTGCCTACCGCCGAGATGCGGGCGAACATCAGCGTGCCGGCAGTCGCCCCGCCGGTCCTCTTGCGCAGGGAGATGCGCACCTGCTTGACCGCGTTCCACTTGTAGGTATCGGTGGAGGCGATGGCCAGCGGCAGGTAGAGGGTGTGCCAGCCGTCGAAGTTTATGTGGTTCTTCTCGTTGCCCGGAGACAGGGTGCTGTCGTTGTTGTCGATGAACTTGGAGCCGGTGACGTAGCCGAAGCTGCCGCCGGTGAAGTCCTGCGCGTCCAGGCGGCCGTTCTTGTTGAGGTCTTCGGAGTCCAGCCTGCCGTTGTCCCCGCCGTAGCGCCGGGTATTGCCGGTGCCCGGATCGTAGAGCCAGCCTATGTCTTCCGCGCTGGAGACCTGCTCGTCGCAGTTGAGGTCTTCGCTCTTGGGCGCGCCGTTGAGCACCAGGCCCGAGGCGCAGGAGAAGCTCTGGCCTCCGGAGTTGTCGGCGTCTTCGCTGACCTGGCCCAGGTGGATGTTGAACTCGGGGCCGTCCAGGCCGCCCGGCTTCTGGCCGTATACCACCAGCTCCAGCACGTTCTTCTGCGAGAAGTCCAGGCCGGTGGTGGAGAGGGGGTAGACGATGGAAATTTCCTGGGAGGTCGTGAAATCGTACCTTACCGCCAGCACCTGCTGCGTCCCTTCAGAGGAGGCGGCCGGGTTTATGTCGCGGGTCTTGACGTTCTCGTTGTACCAGTCCAGCGCCAGCGGGTCCGCCGGCCCCTGCAGCGGGTTGGCGGCGATGAACCAGTAATTCTTGTCCATCGAAGGGGAATCGTCCTGCTTCACGCCCTCCATGTTGTCTATCAGGGCGTAATCGTTCAGGTTGGGGTTCAGCCGGCTCTGGGCCGCCTCGGCCCCGAGGCTGGCCTTCAGGCCGAAGAGGTTCAGGCCCTTAAGCTGCGCGTCGCCCTCGTAGACCAGCATGCTGTTGGTGAGGTCGGTCACGTTGGGGACGGTGTTGGACTTGATGCCGCCCTGGTAGAGCAGCGTGGAGCCCAGCGTGAACTTGTTGCCGAAATCGTAGGAGACGCGGCCGCCCACCAGCGACTGGTTGCCCAGGCCGCCGAACGGCGAAACCTCGTAGGTGATCTCTATCTTAGACTCCTGGCTGACGCGCTCCGGGTAGTAGAACGTGATGAAGCCGGAGTCGTAGTCTATGAAGTATTCCTCGTTGCGGCCGAGCTTTTTTCCGTCGACGCGCACCACTTCCGACTGCAGCACGATGTTCGGCTCCAGCATGAAGGTCTTGAAGCGGAAAGAATATTCCACGCGGATTATGCGCTTGGAGACCGGGGCGGCCGAATAGATCTGGGGATCCTCCACGCTGTTGTTGTCCGGCGAGGCGAACGGGTTCTTAAGGTGCAGGATGCCCTGCTCGAAGTCCACCTCTATGGTGTCCGGGTACTTAACCAGGGGGTTGCCGTCCGTCGGGTTGGCCCCGGGGATGCTTACCTGGGTGCGGTTAAGGTCCTGCACCTTGAGGATGAAGTTGCCGCTGCCGTTGTCGCGCACGATGTTGCTCTGGCCGATGGAATAATAGGTCTTGAGCTCCCGCCGGTGGGAAACCTGCAGGTCGGATACCGCGGAGACGGAGGAGAGAGCGATGTCGCTGGGCGTCTTGATTATCGCCGGTACGACCAGCGCCGCCGCGGTGTCCAGGGTGGAGGCGGAGCTGTTCTGCGAAAGGCTGGTCCCTCCGATGTTCTGGAAATCCACTATCACCACGTCCTGCGGGTTGAGCGTGCGGTTAAAGGTTACGAGGCCCTTGGCGTAGTCCATCACGTAGTCTATGCCGGGGCTCATCAGCTGGAAACGGCCGGTATACGAGGAAGACTGGACCTCCAGGTCCTTGCCGGTCATGTCGAAAATGGTGACGTTGTCCACCTGCGCCTGGGTCTGCTGGTCGATGTAGATGCGCTCGCTGCCCGACTTTATGGGCAGGCGGTTGCAGGCCGCGGTGTTGCAGCCGAAGGTCAGGTCGTAATACTTGCGGCGCAGGTAGTTGGTGTCCATGATGTCCGCGCCCTGGAACTGCGTGTTGCCGGTGAACTGCCGGGTCTTGGTCTGGCCCTTCGTGCGGGAGCCGACGAAGGTGAACTTCAGCCGCTGGGTCTTGAGGTCGGCCCTGATGCCGAAGAGCTGCTTATTGTAGGAGACGAACTCGGTGGCGGGCAGGGACAGGTCTATGTCGCCGAACGAGACGTTCTGCACCACTTCGTTCGGGTCGCCGGTGTAGATCACGGAGATGTCCTGCTTGTCCTGCTTGGTGTCGTCGTAGTCGACGTTGACGGTGATCTTCTCGCCTACCTTGCCCTGCATGCGCACCTGCATCTGCTGGGTGATCTCGAACAGGCCCAGGGAGCGCGCGCGCGTGACGTTGGTCTGCTCGTTTATGAATTTCTTGCCGCTGTAGTTGAGGGCTATCACCTTGCGGCCGGTGACGGAGAGGGCTGTGCCGGATTCGCGGAATTCCACCTGGGGCTCGAGGGCCGCCGGGGCCTCGGTGGACGCCTGGACGGCCGGCAGCGGGACCAGTTCCTCGCGCCTGAAGCGCCCCGTCTCCACCGCTTCGCGCGCGGAATTCCAGGAGTCTTCGCTGTAGGAGAAGGGCATGTCGCCGGAGAGGCCGGGGCTGTCGGCGGCGGTGGAGATTTCGGCGCCCGACAGCACCTTGGAGGGGTCCTGCCGGTCCAGCAGCAGGAAGCGGCCCCCGGCGGGCGAGGGGGCGGCGAAATCGTCGGCGCGCGCGCCGGCGGCGCAGGCCAGGAGCAGCAGCAGGTAGAGTGGTGTCGCCTTTAAATTCATCTTGTCGCGGCCCCGGCCGGGATCTTCCCGCCGGGCCGCAGCCATTTTGCCGAACAAAAAAACAGCCGCCCCGCCTTGGCCGGGCAAGCAAAAACTGCCCGACTTCGCCTGCAATTACCGGCGATTCGGGCTATGCCCCCTCCTCGTTACACGGGGCCGCAATATATAATAGAATAAATAAATGGCCCTGCCTATAGCCCGCCTTTATATCCTGAAGATCTTCGCGAAATTCCTGGGGCTTTCGCTTTTCGTCTTCGCCGCGCTGCTGATAATGCTGAACCTGGTGCAGGCCGTGCACCAGGGCGCGCTGGCGGGCTTCTCCTTTTATTTCCTGGCCAAGAGCATGGTCTACCTGCTGCCCAACATCCTGGCCACGTCGCTGCCGCTGGCCTTCCTGCTGGCGATGCTGCTCAGCCTCGGGCAGATGTCGCAGGACGGCGAGATCATCGCCCTGCGCGCCGGCGGCTTCTCTTTCTACGAGATACTTTCCTGCGTGTTCTACGCCGCGCTGCTGTCCTCGCTGCTGCTGCTGCTCGTTAACAACTGGCTCGGCCCCAAGTCCCTGAAGCGCTCCACCGATTACATGATCTCGATGATCAACCGGGTCACCAAGATAGAGCTGAAGCCGCGCACCTTCCAGCAGATCTCGGAATGGACGCTGTACGCCGACGGGGTGAACGCCCTTTCCGGCGAGATGCGGGGCGTGAAGCTGCTGCGCAGGATAAACAAGGGCGGGGCGCCGGCTTTCGTCAACAAGATCAGCGCCTCGGCGGGCCGTTACCGGAAGGCCGGCGAAAGCGGCCTGGAGCTGGAACTCGACGACGGCCAGCTCAGCCAGACCGACGCCAAAGATCCCGAGAAGATACTTTACGGGCGCTTCACCTCTTACAAGACGCTGCTGCCCTTTTTCAGCGAAAGCTCGGCCGGCCGCAAGCTGAACCAGCGGGAGATCTCCACTTCCGGCCTGCTGGCCCGGCTGAAGGCGGGCGTGCCGGACCCGCAGACCGCGGCGAAGTACCGCATCGAAGCCGCCTCGCGGTTCGCGCTGGCGCTGGCCCCGCTGGTGTTCTTCCTCGTCGGCGCCCCGCTGGGCGTGGCGCTGGACAAGCGCGGGCGCTCGGCCGGGTTCGGCCTGAGCCTGCTGATAATCTTCTTTTATTACGGCCTCACGGTGAGCGGCATGGTGCTTTCGCGGAAATATCCCGGGCTTTTCCCGTGGGCCATTTTCGCGCCGGCCCTGCTGGCCGGGGGGACCGGGGCGTGGCTGTGGAAACGCAATCTTTACGCTAAATAACGGCTGATGAACAAGACTTTCTACCGGTATATCGCTCGCAGTTTCTGGGCCCCTTTCGGCTTCGGGCTGGGGGTTTTCTGCCTGCTGCTGATCTTCGGCAGCCTTTTTGACAAGCTGAATTTCTTCATGAAGAGCGGGGCCGGCGCCGGGCTCTTTATAAAGTATATCCTCTACCAGGCGCCCTATTTCATCGTCAAGATGACGCCCATCGCCACGCTGCTGGCGGTGCTGTTCACGCTGGGCGGCATGATGTCCAGGGGGGAGTGGAAGGCCGGCCTGGCCGGCGGCTGGCGCCCCTTCGACATGATCAAGCCGCTGCTGGCCTGCGCGCTGCTGGCCGGGGCGGGGCAGTTCCTGCTGCAGGAAACCGCGGCGCCGGAGCTGTACATGCGTTCGGAGTACCTGTTCGAGGGCAAGATGCGCGGCCGCGACGACTGGCAGCGCCTGGTCAGGAAGGACGTGGTTTTCTCGGCGGGCGACGAAACTTTCGTCACGGCGCACGTCTTCGACGGGCGCCGGCGGGAGATGCTGAAGGTAATAGTCAGCGTTTACGAAGCCGGGCGCCTGGCGCTGGAGATCAACGCCGCTTCGGCCGTCTGGCGCCAGGGCGCGGGCCGCTGGGATTTCTTCGACGGCGTGACCATAAAATACGCCGGGGACGACAAGCCGGCCGTCTCCAAATTTAAAGAGTACCAGTCCGCCGTTTCCGTGCGGCCGGAAGACCTGGTGCTCGAGAAGCTGGTGCCCGACGGGGTTTCCTCGGCCGAGGTGCTGCGCAGGGTGCGCCGCCTCGAGGCGGTAGGCGCCCCGGCCGCCGCCGAGCGGACGCTGCTGTGGGTGAAGCTGGCGGCGCCGCTGTCCAACCTGGCCATGGCGCTGATAGGCGCGGCCATGGTGCTGCTGGCGAAAAAAAATAACCGGTATTTCAGCTTCGGCCTCGCGGTGGGTGTCGGCTTCTTCTTCTGGGCGGTGATCATACTGTCGCAGGAGGCCGGCAAGGCGGAGCTGCTGCCCCCTTACGCGGCGGGCCTGGCCCCGGCGCTGCTGTTCGCCGCCGCCTCGCTCTGGGGGCTGCGCCGCGCCCGGGCCGTCTGAGCTATTCTTTAGGGCTGTAGAGCAGGTAGAGCTTCCCGCGCGGGTTTAAAAGCCCGGCGGGGATTTTTTTATCCCCGGCCGCGGCCCTGGCGAACATTTCCTTCTTGCCCGCCCCGGCGGCCATCAGGATCACCAGCGGGGCGCCGTTTATGGTTTTAAGGGTGAGCGTTACGCGCCGTCGGGTCTGCACTCCGGGCGGCGCGGTAACAAAAGAGGCCGGGGAGGTATTCTTCAGCGCCGGGGAGCCGGGGAAAAGCGAGGCCGTGTGGCCGTCGGCGCCCAGCCCCAGCACGACCAGGTCGGGGCTGCCGCCCGGGGCCGCGGCCGCCAGCCTGCGGGAAAAATCCCGGGCCTCCGCGCGCAGCAGATTGCGCCGCGGGATATTTACCCTGGAGAAGAACCTGGCCGCCGCGGCGCCGAAGTTGCTGCGCGGGGAGGAGGCCGAAACCAGCCTCTCGTCGGTCATCAGGAAAACAGCCCTGTCCCAGGGCAGCTCCATGCCGGCCAGCAGGTCGAAAAGCGGCAGGGGCGTGCTGCCGCCGGGCAGCGCCGCGGTGAAAAGGCCGGGCTTCTTCAACAGGGCCTTCTTAAAGATCCCCGCGGCGAAAGCCGCCATGGCCGAGGCCGTCCTGAACCGCCTGATCTCGCGCTTCAAAGCCAGCTCCTCCCGTCTTTCTTTATCAGCTCGGCCGCGGCGGCCGGGCCGGGGGTGCCGTCTGCGTAGGGGTGCAGCGGGCAGTCGCCGGGCTTACCCGCCCAGGCGGCCAGCAGCGGGGAGAGGAACTCCCAGAGAAAGCGGGTTTCAAAAGAGCTGAGGAACAGCGTCTGGTCGCCGGCCATGGCCTCCAGCAGCAGCCGCTCGTAATCCGAAGGGGCCGCGGCCCCCGGCTCTCCGCGGTACTCCAGGGTCATCGAGCCCGGCGCGAAACAGAGCCTGGGGCCCGGGTGCTTGCCGATAAGCGAGAAGGTCACCGCGGCACCCGGCTGTATCGCGAAGGAAAAAACGTTGGGCCAGCCTATATCCATCCTGCTGAAGACGCCGCGCTCCGGCTTGCGGTAGACGATGTCGATGCTGGTCTTCTTGGGGCCGGCCTTCTTGCCGGCCCGGACGTAAAAAGGCACGCCGCGCCAGCGGTCGTTGTCGACGAAGAACCTGAAGGCCAGGAAGGTTTCCGCCGCCGAGCCCGGGGCGACCCCGGGTTCCGAGCGGTAGCCGGCGTATTGGCCGCGCACGGCCCGGCCCAGGGCTTCGTCCTTGTACAGCGGGCGTATGCTTTCAAAGAATTTGCGCTTCTCCGTCCTGAAATCGGCGTCGCGGAAGGTGTCGGGCAGGTCCATGGCGGTTATCGCGGCGAGCTGCAGCAGGTGGCTCATCATGTCGCGGGCCAGTCCGGTCTTTTCAAAGAAGGCGGCCCGGCCTTCCACGCCGAGCTCTTCGAGCGCCGTGATCTGCACGTGGTCCACGAACTCCCGGTTCCAGGTGGCGTCGAAGACCCGGTTGGCCGCGCGCAGCGCCAGCACGTTCTGCACGGTCTCCTTGCCGGTGAAATGGTCTATGCGGTAAACCTGCTTTTCGGCCGGGGAGTCCTTGAGGCCGGCGTCGAGGGCGAGCGCGTTTTCCAGGCTTGAGCCGTAAGGCTTTTCGATTATGAGCCTGGACCAGCAGGAGCAGTCCGCGGGGTCGGCGATCAGCCCGCGGTCTTTCAGGCTGGCCGTAATGGGGCCGAAGGCCTCCGGCGGGGTGGCCAGGTAGAAGAGGCGCTTGTTCTTTATGCCGCGCGCCGCGTCCAGCGCGGCCAGGCGCGCCGAGAGCGCGCTGAAAAAGGACGGGCTGGCGTAATCCGCGCGCAGGTACTCCAACCGCCCGAGGAAAGCGGCGAAGGCCGCCGGGGCAGGGGCCAAGCCCGCGCCGGCCAGGATCTCCCACAGGCGGGTTTCCAGGGCGGGGCGGTCCAGCGGGGTGCGCGCGGCCAGCAGTATGTAGAAATTAGAGGGAGCGAGTTTTTTTTCGCAGAGGCCGAACAGCGCCGGGATTATCTTCCTGGCGGCCAGGTCGCCGGTGGCGCCGAAAAGGACGAAGCCGCAGGCCTCGGGGCGCAGCTCCTCGCAGTAGCCGAGGGTCTCCGTCATTTTTTCAGCTCGTGCCCGCCGAATTCCCGCCGCAGCGCGGCCGAGAGGCGGTCCCCGAAGGAGTCTTTCATCTGGGAGCGGAAGCGCTTGAAGAGCGAGACCGAGATGGCCGGCAGCGGCACGCCCAGGCGCGCGGCTTCCTCCACCGTCCAGCGGCCTTCCCCGGAATCCGGCACCACGCCGGGAACCTTGTCCAGGCCCGGGTCCTTGTCGAAGGCGTTCTGCGCGAGCTCCAGCAGCCAGGAGCGGACCACGCTGCCGCGGTTCCACACGCGGGCCAGCGAGGCCAGGTCCATTTTGCCGAAGGGGGAGGCCTTCAGCAGTTCGAAGCCCTCGCCGTAAGCCTCCATCATGGCGTATTCTATGCCGTTATGCACCATCTTCGTGAAGTGGCCGGCCCCGGGCGCGCCGCAATGCATGTAGCCGCCCTCCTGGCAGAGGGCCTTGAGGAAAGGTTCAGCGTTTCTGAAAGCCGCTTCGGGGCCGCCGGTCATGATGCAGTAGCCGTTGGCCAGGCCCCAGATCCCGCCTGAGACACCGGCGTCCAGGAATTCAATTCCGGCGACGGCGGCTTTTTCGGCGCGCCGCGCGGCGTCGCGCCAGTGGCCGTTGGCGCCGTCAATTATCAGGTCTCCTTTTTCCAGGGAGGAGAGCAGGCCGAGGAAAAGTTTCTCCGTGGCTTCGCCGGCCGGGATCATCATCCAGACGGCGCGCGGGCCTTTCATCCCGGCGGTCAGTTCCGTTAGGGTCGCCGCGGTGACGGCGCCGGCGGCGGCCAGGGCGGGCAGCTTGCCCGGCTCGCGGTTCCAGACGTGAGGCTTTATCCCCTTGGCGATGAGGCGGCGGGCCATGTTGGAACCCATGCGGCCCATGCCAGCAATAGCGATAGAATGCATTGTACCCCCTGTGCCCGGTTTCCGCTGGGGAACCGGATCAGCCTTTTATAAGCTTCTTGGCGGCGTCGGCAATTTTCTGGGGAGTCAGGCCCAGCGCGGCGTAAACCTGGCCCGCCGGGGCCGACTTGCCGAAGCTTTCCAC
>Ga0209000_1000154_pt1 | contig 88510 bp, 81 predicted proteins | sample RifGroD2_FD_183998 | JGI IMG/M metagenome (GOLD analysis project Ga0209000, IMG submission 183998) | Groundwater microbial communities from Rifle, Colorado, USA - Groundwater D2 (SPAdes) (version 2) | ecosystem: Environmental > Aquatic > Deep subsurface > Groundwater | place: Rifle, Colorado...
AGGAAAAAGGTAAGGTAGGTGTGGTGTGTGGTAAGAATTTATTGAGATTTAAGATTTTTATTTAGGTAGTGTGTTGTGTTTGTTTTGTTTTCTTCTTGTACATATATAAAAACACGGATATTGAAAAAATTGCTATTTTTTATATATTTTATAGATATCCGGCTTAACATTTTTTAACAATTCGCCGAGACGTGCAAAGTGTCGGTGTTTTTTATTTAATAAATCTTAATGTTTTTATAAAAAATTTCTCTGGATTTTTTGAAGATCTAATAAAGCGGTATAGGTTGGTAGAATATATAGTTTTTCTTCCTCTTTTACTGTGGAAAGTGATTTTTCCAGTGCTTTTCTTATATCTTCAATTATAATTATATTTTCTGACTTGATCCCGGCGTATTTTAATCTTACTGCCATATCAGAAGCCCTTATTCCGCTAACTATTACTGTTTTATCGTAATTCGAAAGAAGCTCGAAGTTCGCATCCCACAGCCATGATACATCTCTTCCATCAGCATAGTTATCATTTATTATAATTAAAAGTCTTCCGTTAAAGTCGTCTTTAACTGTTCTAAGGACTTCTGTTGCACCTATCGGGTTTTTAATAAGCTGTGTAATTACTTTTTTGTGATTCATATAAAGTGTTTCAGCCCTGCCAAAGACAGTAGAATAATTTTCAAGTCCTTTTTTAATATTTTCAATATTTATCCCGAGTTCAAGAGCCATGGTAATTGCTGAAAGTGCATTATATGCGTTATAAAGACCCGGCATGTTTATATTCACAGTAAATTCTTCGTGATTTTGCGAATTTATTATAATTTTTGAGTTGTTTACATCGGTTACAGTTGTTGCTCTTACTTGCGGAATTGGTCTTTTATGTCCGCAGGAACAGTAAAAATGCCCCAAATGCCCGTAAAAAACTTTATCGTAATTATATCTTTCGCCGCATTTGCAGTTGGTAGTTTCCTGCGGAGAGCTTATATTTTCATCCTGATTTACAAATTTTATATCCTCAAACCCGTAAAAAGTGTGGTTTTCCGGAAAGTTTTCTCCAAGCGAAGAAACTATAGGATCATCCGCATTAAGAAGTATTTTAGGAGGCTTTATTTTTGAGGTTTTATCTATAGCCTGATCAATTTTTTTAGCAGTGGTGTTTAATTCACCGTATCTGTCAAGTTGATCTCTAAATAAATTGGTAACAAGTATTACATCAGGAGTAAATTCATCAACAGCTTTCACAAGATATGCTTCATCAATTTCCAAAAGACAATTATCAGTGTTTAATTCGGCAAAAATATTGCTTTCGCTTACAACAGCTGTCGTAATACCGGTAAGCATATTTGCCCCTCTTCTGTTATGGACAGTTTTTCTGCCGTCTGCCTTAAGAATTCCCGCTATAAATCCTGATGTTGTGGTCTTTCCGTTTGTTCCCGTTACAACCAGAATCTCTTTTTTCGTTTGTTTAACAAGATAAGAAAGTATATCAGGTGAAATTTTCCTCGCTATTTTGCCGGGCAAATTAGTCCCTGCTCCGCTTCCTGATAATTTAATAAGTCTTATAAGCATTTTTGTTAGGGGTATTGATATAAAATAAGATAATTTTTTCTTCATAAATATATTATATATAAAATAATGTACGTAAATTGTTTCTCCTTGTAACAATTTGTTACATTTAAAATATGAAAATAATATTATAATAAATAAACAAAAGCTAAATTTTTTATCAGGGCAATAAGCTGAAATTATGACATCAAACTATATCATTATTTTAGGAATAATAGAGCTATTAACATTCTTTGCTATTATTTATCTTATTATTAGGGCAAATATAATTGTAAATACACTTCAACAGGAAGTTAATGAGTTACATTTATGCGTGCCTGTGATCTTAAGAGATATAAGACAAGATTTGTGCAGCTTTAATGCGGAATTATCAGAGCATGTCTGCACCGAGCCTATTTCTTCTCAAAAACTAGGGTTTATGGTCGGACAAATATTCACGGAAATAATTTTATTCAGGCTTAAATCATTTAAGTTTGGAAGAAAATTTGTTATTTTATCAATTATTTTAAAGGCTTTTAATTTTTCTAAATTATTAAAACCCTTATTATTGCTCAAACCTATAAGATAATTATACAAATACGTGTTTATAGATTTTTAAAAATCGGAGGACGCAAATGTCAGAAAAATCAGGAAATGCACTAGCTTTTGGAATAGGAACACTCGTAGGAGTTCTTGCAGGAGTTGCTGCAGCAATTTTATTTTCTCCAAAATCAGGCGTAGAAATGAGAAAAGAATTGAGAATAGCTGCCAGAAAAATCGTTAAAGAAAATGCGCCTAATATTGTTTATACAAATAAAATAAATTCAGCTGCGTTTGTACGCCTTCAATATACAATAGAATCCCAGTTTAATAAAGTTATTGACGCAATAAAAGCAGGAAGAATGGCTGCTGCAAAAAGAAGAGAAGAATTAGAATCCGCATATAAATATTAGGAGATAAAAATTGGAAAGTTTAACACAATCTATTCACTACCCACTACAGTTATTAATTTATGCCTCTGTATTTTTTATTATTACAATAGGTGTATTTTTGATAAAACTTCTTATTGACCTGTCAGGACTGGCAAAATCTTGTGATGAGTTTGTCCAGACTACACAAGGTGAGCTTGAACCTGTAATCAAAGAGCTTAAAACCACCCTGGTTAATATTAACCAGATTTCTTCAAATTTAAGTAGTCAGCTAAATAATATGAATGTTGGAATCAAGAAAGGAGCTAAAGCTGTTTTAGAGGCTAGTACTATTATAGGCAGCCGAGCCAGAGATGTTGGTAAAAACATCGGAAAAAACATTGGGAAAAACCTTCTTTCAGGTTTTTATTTATTGATGAGTTCAAAAAAATAAAACCTTCTTAAAGTTTTATAGTTTTTAAAGGAGATTAAATTATGTGTATCGGAAGATTTTTAGGCGGTTTTGTCGTTGGAGCTGCTATGGGCGGAGTCTTAGGACTTCTTCTTGCACCTCGTTCCGGTGAAGAAACCAGAGAATTGCTTCTCGACAAAACTGAAGAAGCTTACAAAACCTCGGAAGATTCTCTTAAAGAGATTCAGACAAAGGCAAATGATGTAATGGACAATATTCAAAGAAAAGGCGATGAGCTTTTTAACAAAGTACAGGATTTAATCAAACAGCAGCGCGGCGAAGCGTAAGAATTTTCATCGAATTACAAAAAGCCTCCAAAATTTGGGGGCTTTTTATTTTTAAAGCAATAAAAAAGTGCTGAAACCAGCACTTTATACAGGGCACATAATGCTTAAATAATTATTTAAACATTATGAATGAGTTTAAATCTTTCTGTTGCCATTTTTTTTCTGTATTTTTGTTCCCTTAAAAGAGTATCAATGATATCTCTGTAACATGAAGCTATTTTAAAAGAATCTTCAGTTTTTAAATATCTGTAACATTGTTTTAATGTGAGTTTTGCATCTTCATATCTTTTTAATTTAATTAACAGCGCTATTTTTTGATCATATAAAGAAGGAAGCAAATCTTTGTCTTTAACGGTAAGGTTTTTAAAAGCTTTTTCACAGCATGCAAAAGCTTCTTTTACTTTACCTAAAACGTCGAGAGTATTTGCTTTTGAGCCATGCGCTTCTGCGGAAAACGGATCAAGGTTCAAAGCTTTTTCAAAACATTCCAAAGCTTCATTATCTCTATCTATGCAAAAGAAAATATTTCCCTTTAAGATTAAAGCTTTAACGTGATCAGGCTCAATTTCAAGCACTCTGGTTAATTGATCAAGTGTTGTTTCATAATCTCTAAAATAAATAAAGTTGTCGCTAGCTTCGCGTACTAATTTTTCTGCTTCTATATTAAAAATTTTCTTAATAGGCCTTTGATTTATATTTTTATGGTTGCTTAATAAGTTCATCATTTAGTTAAATTTCCTAACCTCCAAAACGACTTAATATAATAATACTAAAAACTAATTTATATCAAAACAATTAATAAAAAAAACGGTTCATGATAAAGCAAGCAATTGCTTAAATTCAGAGATGACCTATTTCTTAATCATGCTTGCCGTTTTGGTTTTAAACCTGTCATCATGCTAAAAATCAGATTTCATGCATGAAAAAACTTTTTTAAATTCAACTTAACGCTTTGTAATATAGCTACGTTAAGCACTGGACAAAAACATGCAAAATTCTCATGGAGCATGAGTTTGGGGGCTATTGATAATGAAGCTGTTGAGTAAGAAAATTAAACACTAATCGTTTCTTTGTATAAATCTTCCGGTTTGGTAATTATCAAACCATGAGGAACTATCGAATCTTTCTCAAGCCGAACATCAGGTTTAATATTGACGCTTGATGCTATTATACAGCCGTCCAGAATTACATTTTCTTCTATAACAATATTATCCCAGAGTATTGAATCTTTAATTTGCGCGCCGGACTTAATAATGCAGTTACTTCCGATAACGTTATTGCCTTTTAAAGCGACATTATCTTCAATGACAGAGTTTTCTCCGACAACAATTTTTTTCTCAATTGACACACTGTCGGCTATTTTGGAAGAATCCGCAAGCCATCCCTGTTTTGATTCTTCATAAGGCATTTGCAAATCAGCCATTCCGTTTAATATTTCAAAAGATGACGATTTATATTGATCTAAAGTACCGATATCATTCCAGTAATCATTAATTTTAAACCCGCAAAAAATTTCTTTGTTTTTCATAATGGCTGGAAAAACATTTTTGGCGAAGTCATAGAAAGTGTTTTCAGGAATATAGTTAAAAATAGCGGTTTCAAAAATATAAATACCTGTATTTACAAGATTACTTTTGGCTTCTTCCTGCTTTGGTTTTTCCTGAAATTCAAGGATATTGGAAGTTTCGTCTATAACAACTACACCAAACTGATCGACTTCTTCCATAGGAACTTCTTTAAGTGCCATAGAGGCAATAGCGCCTGATTCTTTATGTTTTTTGTATAATTCTTCAATGTTTACATTGGTTAAAGCATCTCCGCTTATTGCAATAAAGGTTTCTCCCTGTTCAAAAAAACTTTCGCAAACTTTTAATCCGCCTGCTGTTCCTGATAAAGCTTTTTCATGAACATAGCTAAAATTAACGCCGAGATGGTTTTTTCCGCCAAAAGCGTCAAGAATGGCTTCAGCACAGTAATGGGTATTTGCTATTACGTCATTTATTCCAAATTTTTGGAGGTGTCTTAAAATCAGCTCAATAATCGGTATATTTACAACTGGCACCATTGGCTTAGGAATATTTGCCGTTAGTGGATTTAGTCTTGTTCCGGCTCCTGCAGCCATTATCATTGCTTTTTTTATCAAAATTTTCTCCTTATGTAAGATTTTTTGATTTTATTTAAGACCATTTTAATGTTATAACCAAATTGAGAAAAAATTGCAATTATATAAGAGGAGTTGAATTATGGTAAAGGTTGCACCGCTTGAGGGAATTGTTTATAATCTCGACAAAGTTAATATATCAGACGTTATAGCACCACCGTATGATGTTATCTCTTCTGAAGAACAAGAAAATTTATACAATAAATCCCCATATAATATTGTTAGATTGATTCTCGGTAAAATTAATCCTGATGATAACGAATCTAATAATCGTTATACACGTGCAGCTGAAGATTTTAAGAATTTTCTTGAACAAAAGGCTTTAACACCATCCGCTGCGCCCTGTATTTATTATTATGTCCAAAATTATACAACCGCAAAAGGCGAAAAAATTTCCAGAAAAGGTTTTATAGCCAGAAATTTAATAGAAGAATATGAAAAAGGCAATATTATGCCCCATGAATTTACAATGGGCGGTCCGAAAGAAGATAGATTAAAACTCATGAAAACCTGTAAAGCAAACTTTAGTCAGGTTTTCTTTGCTTATTCCGATTCAGAAGGAGAAATTGATAAAGCTGTAAAGCTTCCTGCGAAGCCAATTATTGACGTTACAGACGATCAGGGAATTCAAAATATCCTATACGCAATAGAAGACAAGGAAGTTATAAATAAAATGACTGCTGTTATGTCTGATAAAAAGGTTCTTATCGCTGACGGGCATCACAGATATGAAACTTCAATAGCTTACAGGAATTTCAGAAGAGAAGAAAACTCTGGCTGGAGCGAAGAAGACAATTTTAATTATGTAATGGCTTATTATACCAACCTTGATGATGAAAATTTAAAGGTTTATCCAACCCACAGAATTGTAGAAAGAGAAATTGACAAGCATAAACTTCTTGATGATTTAAAAAAATACTTTGATACTACGGAATATCTTTTCGACGATGTAACCAGAGAAGACGTAAAAGAAAAATTTGTTGCTGATATTGAAGAGACAGCTCAAATAAAAATTGCATTCGGGGCATGCTTTAAAGATGAAAATAAATATCTTTTGTTTAAATTAAGGGAAAAAGAAGCCGTAGATAAGATTCTTGCAGAAAAAGACGTTCCCGAAGTACTTAGAAAGCTTGATTTAAGTATTCTTCATAAAATTGTTTTGAGCGATTTCCTTTGTTTTTCGGAAGATGACCAGTTTAAGCAAAATGGTGTAAAATATCTTAAGAAAGAAGCTGAAGCTTTTGAAGCTGTCGAGAATAAACAGGCAGAAGTTGTATTTATCATGGCAACACCAAGTATCCAACTTATCAAAGAAGTCTCTTCGCAGGGCTATAAAATGCCTCAGAAATCAACTTATTTTTATCCGAAACTTTTAAGCGGTTTGGTAATAAATCCGCTGGATTAGAGAAAAAGTAATTATGAATAAACTAAAAATTGAAAACCATGGAATAACTTATCCTAACCCGTTTTTATTAGCTTCATCTCCTGTTACAAGGACAGGAGAAATGATAAAAAGGGGTTTTAAAGCGGGATGGGGTGGAGCAGTCCTGAAAACAATATGTTTATGTCCTGAAACAATGACCGATGTCAGTCAGCGAGTTTATGGCTATAAAAATAATTCTTCATTAATTGGCTTGAATAACATTGAATTAATAAGCAACAGACCCGTAGAAATATGGGTAAAAGAAATAAACGAGCTGAAAAAAGAATTTCCTGACAGGGTAATTATTGCAAGCATAATGGCAGAAGGAGAAAATTTTCAGGAGTGGCAGGAATTAACAGAAATTCTTCAAGATGCCGGAGCTGATGTTATAGAATTAAATTTAAGCTGTCCAAATGGGGTTCCTGAAAGAGGAATGGGCAGTTTTATTTCAGAAATTCCTGATTTGTGCGCGCAAATAACAGAAGAAGTGAAAAAAGTATCAAGAATTCCTGTATGGGCTAAGTTATCACCTAATCTAACAGACATGTCTTTTCTTGCTTTTTCCTGTTTGCAGGGTGGCGCAGATGGAATTACAGCCATAAATACTTTAAAAGGTTTTGGCGGAATTGACATTGAAAGTTTGCAGCCAAAATTAAATGTTGGCGGTATATCTACTTATGGAGGTTTTTCAGGAAGTATTATAAAACCTTTTGCCTTAAAATCTGTAGCTGAGATAGCAACAGACCATGATTGTTATATATCGGCAACAGGTGGGATTTCAAACTGGCAGGATGCTGTAGAATTTATGCTTTTAGGTGCATCATCTTTTCAACTTTGCACCGAAGTTATGTTAAACGGTTATAATGTCATAAATCCGCTTATAAAAGGTCTTGATAACTATCTTGAAAGACATTCACATACTTCTTTAGACAGTTTAATTGGAACGGGACTTAAAAAAATTGATGGTTACAACAAATTAGATAAAAATATTAAATATCAGGCAAATATTGATAATGAAACCTGCAGCAAATGCGGCAAATGTTATATTTCCTGTAATGATGGCGGATATCAGGCAATTAACAAAAAAAATAGCAAAATATATTCAATAAACCTGGATAAATGTGTGGGTTGTGGTTTATGTCAACATGTTTGCCCGACAAGTTCAATATCAATGATGAGTCAAAAGAGTTTGTCGGCAAAAAATTAAGCCTGATTGCATAAAGGACAATTAGGATTTTTTTGAATATTGATTTTTTTAAACTCCATTTTTAATCCATCATAAGTTAAGAGTTGATTTGTTAAGGGCTCGCCAATAGCCAGAAGTATTTTAACGGCTTCCATTGATTGAATTGAAGCAATGGTCGAAACGGCAGGGCTTATTACGCCCTTTATTACATAAGCATCGGAATTAATATCAGGAATTAAACAGTTAAGACAAGCTGTTTTATTAGGAATAATAACCATAGCCTGCCCGTAAAATTCCGTAACACCTCCATGAATTAAGGTTTTATTGTTTTCAACAGCTATTTTGTTCAATAAGAACTTGGATTTATAAGAATCAAAACAATCTATAATAAGATCATAGCTATTTATAATATCTTTATAATTGTTTTCATCAAGTCTGATTTCATAAATTTCTACATTGATATCAGTATTAAAGCTTTTTATCCATTCTTTTGCTGATTTAACCTTGTTTTTTCCAATATTATCGAATTTATGGATATATTGTCTGTTAAGATTTGATAATTCCAGTTTATCGTTGTCAACAATGCCGAGGTTGCCGATGCCAACGGAAGCAAGGTTTGCAATTACAGTAGAGCCAAGTCCTCCTGCTCCTGCAATTAAAACTTTAGAGTTAAGAAGGGTTTTTTGTCCGTCTTCTCCTATTTCTTTTACAAGAATATTTCGATTGTAACGCTCATTATTAAACATTAAAGATCTCTTTATTTTTTTTTAAAACTTGATTTACTTGTATTGATTAACTATTTTTGATAATTATATTAACATGAATCAATTTGGTTAAAAGTTAATTTAATTAATAAAAAGGATATAAAGTTATGGCAAAAGATGAAAGTTTTGATGTAGTATCAGAGTTTGATCAATCGGAAATGGTTAATGCTGTTGACCAAACAAAAAGAGAAATTCAGGCAAGATTTGATCTTAAAAACTCTGGAAGCACAGTTGAAATTGAAGCCGGAAAAGCCGTTATTATTACGACAAAAGATGATTTAAAATTAAGAAACATTGTAGATATTCTTCAGTCAAAAATGGCAAAAAGAAATTTAAGTCTTAGAATTCTTGATCCTCAAAAAGTTGAAAATTCCCTCGGCGGAAACGTAAAACAGGTTATCAACCTGAAAAAAGGAATCAGTCCGGAACTTTCAAAGAAAATTGTTGCAGATATAAAAACTTCAAAAATAAAAGTACAAGCTGCGATTCAGGGTGATCAGGTTAGAATTTCCGGCAAAAACAGAGATGATCTTCAGGAAGTTATAAAACTTTTGAGAGAAAAACAGGAAGATTATAACGTTGCCCTACAGTTTAATAATTATAGATAGACTATAAACAAAATCAGTTCTTTATACCGGTAAAAATAATGCCTCTGCCGTATTTATCTTCAAGTTTATCCCAGGCAGTCGCCAAATTCCCTCCTTTTTTATTTTCTTTAGTGGATGAGAAAAGAGAAAGCTGGGTTTGTTCGGTCAAATTTTCAAAAATAATACCCGAACTTCTGTAAATTACATCAGGGATAAATGTGTCGGCAAAGATGAGTTTTATATTTTCGTAAATATCAAACTCAAAATCTGTCGGCTGAATTAATTGGACTTTCTGATAATAAACTTTAAAATCTTTTGTTCTCAGCATTACCCCGACTGTTTTGGTTTTTAGATTAAGGCTTCTCAATTTTCTGCAGGCTCTATGAGCGTGATAATTAAGTGAATTTATAATATAGCTTTCATCAGAAGTAAACTTGGCAAAAGAACTTGTTTTCTGTATTGATTTTGGAGGAATGTATTTGTCTGAAATCTTATAAATACTTTCTCCCAAGAGTTCTTTCTTTAGCTCAATTCCTCTTTTGCCCAGCAGTTTGGTCATTCTTGTATCTTCAATAAGTGTAAATTGACAAGCTGTTCTTATGCCGTATTTATTCAAAAGAGCTGTTGTATTTTTGCCTATTCCCCATATTTCAGAAATATCTGTCTTTTTAAGTTCTTCTGTAATATCTCTAAAACCTATCTTGTAAACCCCATCAGATTTTTTAGCTTTCTCTGAAGCCAGCTTTGCAAGAACTTTTGTAGAGCTTACTCCGATAGAAACAGGCACACCAACTTTTTCTTTAACTCCGCTTCTGATTTCTTTTGCTATTTCAATATAAGATTTTCTGTATAGCTTTCTTAACCCTGTTAAATCAACAAAAGCTTCATCTATAGAATAAATTTCAATAAGCGGGCTGTATTCTTTGAGAGTTGCCATCACTCTGTCAGATACATCACCATATAAAGACATATTTCCGGAAAGATAAATCGCTTGCGGGAATTCTTTCTTTGCCATAAATACAGGCATCCCCATTTTTATTCCTAAAGATTTAGCTTCTTTTGAACGAGCGACAACACAGCCGTTATTGTTACTTGTTACGCAAACAGGCTTATTCAATAAAGAAGGATTTACAAGCTGTTCACAGGATACAAAAAAAGAATCACAGTCAACCAATGCTATTTCTGCCATAAATTTTTCTCCGTTAGTCCTGCTTCGCTTAAAAAAAGAAGAGCAGGGGAGGCTGCTCTATTGCTTTAGGATTGTTGTTTGATTTTGGGAAGGAATACTTTATACTTCTCTAACCACGCCTGTAACTATGCCAAATATTGTTAATTCTCTTTCAGGAACAATAAGCGGATATTTTTTATTTGCTGCTTCAAGAAAAACTTTCCCTGATTTTTTTCTGAAGGTTTTGAGAGTGTAATCTCCGTCAACACAGGCAAGAATTACATCGCCATCTGACGCAACTGAACATCTCTTTACTATAACCATATCTCCTTCATAGATTCCTAAATCTATCATTGAATCACCGGAAACCTTAAACATAAAAGTAGAAGGTGCATCAATATTAAACATTACATCAAGAGAAACTCTTCTCTCGATAGAATCTTCGGCAGGAGAAGGAAACCCCGCTTTAACAGGAGAATCAAAAAGAATAGCTCCGAACATATCAGGGTTGATAAAAAATTTATTATTAATTTCCCTGATAAGATCAGCTTCTTTTAATTTATTGAAATACTGCCATACAGAGTTTTTATGTTTAAAATTAAACTCTTGGGCAATTTTTTCAAAACTGGGAAGCGGTTCTTTGCCATATATTTCTTTTAATTTCTCAAAGAATGTTTTTTGTTTTTCTGTAAGCATAAATATTATTATAGACGATTGTCCATAAATGTCAATTCTTTTTTGAATCTAAACTTTAAAAAGAATAAGAAAAAAATTTTTACATAACCTTTTATAATTTTATAATTATTTCAAAAAACTTAAAAGCCCGTTAATAAAGGTTAAAGGGTGAATAGGACATCCCGGAATATAAAGGTCAATTTTATATTTTTCCAGAAAATCTCTTTTAAGCGCATCCGAGTTTTTGAAAATTCCTCCGCTAATGGCACAAGCTCCGACAAGTATTATTACTTTAGGATCAGGAGTGCTTAAATATGCATCTTCAAGAGCAGTTGCCATATTTTCCGTGATAGGTCCCGTTATAATTATTCCGTCTGCGTGTCTTGGGGAAGCTACAATATCAATCCCAAATCTTCCCATATCAAAATTTACGTTAGAGCAGGCGTTCAGTTCCATTTCGCAGCCGTTGCATCCTCCTGCTGAAACCTGCCTTAATTTTAACGATCTTCCAAATATTTTTTTTATTTGCTCAGATGACTTAATTGCCGTAGCTTTATAAGCTTCTTGAGTTGTATTTGAATAGACAATTAGATTTTCTCTCGAAGTTGAAGAAATTTTATAAAAATCAGTGAATTTTATTGTATTTGTCGGGCATTCTCTTTCACAGTCTCCGCAAAATATACATTTGCCGAGGTCGATGGAAAGACCATGATTTATTGCATTTGTCGGGCATACAGATATACAATTAGAGCAATTTGAACAATTATGCATGCTAATCAAAGGCAAGCCCCTGAATTTTTCGTCTATCACAGCTTTTTCAATATCAGGTATTGCCTGATTTCCTTGATATATTCTTGATTTTAATGTGTCAAACATGGTTTTTGTCCTTTATAAATCATTTCCGCAGTATGAAAGATTAAAGCTCTTGTTGCAAAGAGGGAAATCTGAAATCCCGTTATTTCTAACAGAAAGCGCAAGCCCGTACCAGTTATTAAAAGAAGCATCCTTGATTTTGTATCTAAAAATCCCATTTTCGTTGTTTGTCAAAGCAACATGAACTATTTCACCGCGCCATCCTTCAACTATAGAAATCACCATACCATTTACAGGCAGTGAATTTTTAGTTTCTATCAATAAAACATCGTTGTCATGATTTTGAAGTTGGCTTAATATTTCTTTTATTATGATTATTGACTGTTTTATTTCCTTGTATCTAATACTGGTTCTGGCAAAAACATCTCCGCTTTCGATGATTTCTTTATCAAAAAACATATTTTTATACCATCCCCAGGGATGATCTATTCTCGTGTCCAATGACAAACCGGATGCTCTGGAGGATATTCCAACTAAGCCGATTCCTTGAGCTTTTTCTTTGCTGAGTGTTCCTGTTTTTTCGAGTCTTGAAATTACGCTTGCGGAAGAAAACATTGTGTCTGTCATTCTTTCAACATCCTTTAATACTTTATCCAGAGTTGTTGAAATTATTTCAGCCAGTTTATTATCTATATCACAAGTCACACCTCCAACTCTGATTAATCCCCTTCCAAAGCGGCTTCCGCATATTGAAAGAAGAGTATTAATTATTAAAGTTCTTGTTGCTCCAAAAACAGAACTCCCCATAATATAAGCTATATCGTTTGAAATTGCGCCCAAATCTCCAATATGTACGGCAACTCTTTCTAGTTCGAGAGCAATTACTCTTATTAATTCTGATTTATCGGAAATTTTAAGGTTAATTAAAGCTTCCATAGCGTTTGAATATGCAACAGTATGCCCTATTACCGTATCTCCCGTTATTGATTCCGCAAGATGCGGCATAAATCGGTTACTGTTTTCAAATAAAAATTCTACGCCTCGATGTTGATAGCCAAGCTGGATTTCGAGATGGTAAACTTTTTCACCATTACACATAAACCTAAAATGCCCCGGTTCGATTATTCCGGCATGAATAGGTCCTACTGCCACTTCATGAACTTCTTCTCCTTCCATTTTAAAAAATGGATAATTTTCAATTTTTTGAGTTTTATCAAACTTATTTTTGCTGTGCCTGACTGGTTTTAACCAGGGATGTCCGAACGGTTCAATCCCGAATTCCTCATAAAATTCTCTTTCAAACAGATGAAAAGCAGGAATATCTTTTGTTATTGAAGGATATGACTTTTCTCCTGCTGCAAAACGAGCGGAAGAAATTAAAAGTTCTGATTTTTTATCATCGGCAAGTATTACATAAAGCCTGATGTTAGAATATTCTACACATCCAAAAAATCCTATAACTCTTTTTTGGGTTCTATATTGCTTTATTATTTCATTTCTTAGTCCGTTTATATTGAGTATAGGGATTTCATTTAAGCTTATAACCTCATTATTTTTTGATATTATCCATTTCATGTTTAAATTTCCTCTATAAAATTGAAACAGCCAAGGCTGCGTTGTGTATTATTTGATTAACAAAAGACGGCATATAAATTCCTAGTATTAATGAAGCTGTTATAAAGATTATTTGAGGTATATACATTCCTGAAGAAAGCTTTACGGTTGCATTTTCTGTCTTATGGACATCGCCAAAACTCATTTTAATAACAGACTTACCGATTCCATAAATTATTACCGTTAATAAAACAGAAAATACTACAGCAAGAATGATCATATCTTTTTCAAACATTGTTTTGAGGAGCAAAAATTCGCTTATAAATAACGGGGATGGAGGTATTCCGGCTATTCCTATAAAACATGAAGCCCACAGCCATCCTGTCAGCTTATTCTGTTTCAATATTCCGCTTATTTCGTCTATTTTCTTGGTTTTAAATTGTTTTAAAATATTTCCCGCAGTGAGGAAAAATGAAGATTTAAGAAGAGAATGCGCTAACAAATGAAGCATTGCAGCGTATATTCCTACCCCTCCAACAGCTATGCCTAACGCAATTATCCCCATGTTCTCTATAGAAGAATAGGCGAGCATTCTTTTGTAGTTATTTATGTTAAATACAAAGACAGCAGTTATAAAAAGGGATAAAAGCCCCATGGAAAAGAGCATAATCTTTGCAAAATGTTCCAGATGAGTTAACTCCATTAATTTATATAATCGTAAAATAATTAAAAAAGCAGAATTTAATAGCGTAGCAGACAATAAAGCGGAAATAGGAGACGGAGCTTCTGAATGGGCATCAGGAAGCCACGAATGAACAGGTGCTAATCCCATTTTTGTCCCAAAACCTACAAGTACAAACACAAAAGACAATTTAAGCCAGAAAGGAACTATTTTGGCTGCATTTATATATAAATCGTTAAAAAATAATGAATTTATGCTGCCTGTTCCGATTGATAGCAGTATTATTCCTACAAATGCCAGCGAAATACCTATTGAACAAATGAAAACATATTTCCATGCAGCTTCCAGAGAGTTATTTGTTTTGTTAAAATAAATAAGATATGCGCTTGCCAAGGTTGTTGCTTCAATAAAAACCCATGATAACCCTAAATTGGTGCTTAAAATTGTTCCTGTCATTGAAAAAACAAATAATAATAATGCTATTGAATAATAGGTGAGAGATTTATTACTTCTGGTGGTATTTTTAAAGTAACTTCTGTTGTAAAAAGCTACTCCTGCAAAAATAACTGACAATATCAGCAAAAATAATATATTTAATGAATCAATGTTAAAATAAAGCCCAAACAGGTTTTTTGTAGGGGTATTAAGGTTTATTCCTCTTAAATAAAGGCTTATCGAGATAAATAAATGGATAATTGAATATGTTATTAGCGCAAAGTTATTCAATTTTTTTGATTTAATTAAAAATAATATCAAACACGCAATAAGCGGAAATAATAATATAACTTCAATCATTGCAGTCACAATCCCTTAAATTACACAACTCACATATATTTAATTCTTCAAAAGCGTTATTTATTTTATTTATAAGAAAACCGAGAATAAATACTGCTATAAATACATCCAGAAGAACCCCCAGGTTTACAATAATTGGCATTTCTTTTGCTACAGAAAGAGACAGCAGAAAAATACCATTTTCCATCATTATGTAGCCTATAACATGGGTTAAAATCTTTTTTCTGGTCGTAATAAGAAAAAGACTTATTAAAATTGTCGAAATTGAAATCCCGAAGTATAAAGTTGTTAAGTTTTCAAAGCCCTGACCGTGAAGGCTTGAGATAATAAATCCTCCGAAAAGTATAATACTTGCAATAACCAGAGAATAAAAATTAGGTATATGCGGCTCATTATCTCTAAATACTTCATTTTTCTTTAATATTTTAGTCAGGAAGAGAGGTATAAGAATTGTTTTTACAAGAAGAGTCTCCATTGAAAGAAACGCAAGACTAATAAGATTAGTTTTGTCTTCATCCATAAACAAAATCAAAAATAATATTAATCCTTGAATAGAAAGCATCTTTATATGCGCCTGTATGCGACTTGTTGCCGCCATATACAGCATTGTTAACCCAAATAAAACTATTAGCATATTAACCATTTTTATTTAACCTCCCTGCTTATACATTGAAATCATAGTTAAAGAAAGGATTATCAGGGAAATAGAACTCATTGTAAATATAAATTCAAAAACATGAGTCATTCTTAGCCTTGCAAAAGACGATTCTAAAGTTCCTATAGTAATTGCAAGAAAAAATATTATTCCTATAAAAGCTATGATTGAATAAAAAAGACTTAAACCGACAGGAATAATTAAATTTGCAATTAAAGAAGCTAATATTATCATTTTCATTCCTGATCCATAAAAAATTAAAGCCAGATCAGGTCCTGAATTATCAAGAACCATAACCTCATGAATCATTGTCAATTCAAGATGCGTATCGGGATCATCAGTCGGTACTCTGCATCCTTCGACAATTATCATAACAAATAAAGCAAAAACGCTTAATATAATTATTAAATACCCTAAGCTACCAGATTTTTGAAGAATTAAAGACAGGCTTTGAAATGTATAATTGCCGCTTAAAGCTATTATTGATGCCATAATTATAAAAAATGCCGGTTCAACAAGCGTTGAAAAACTTGCTTCCCTACTGGCGCCCATTCCTTCAAAACTGCTTCCAGTGTCCATTGCACCGATTAGACTGAGAAATTTACCTGTCGCCAGAATATATGCAAATAAAATAAAACTTCCTTCAAAACTCAATATGGCTCTGTGATTAAAAATCGGCACTAACAAACCTGCAAAAAACACTGAAGCAAATGTTAATGAAGGCGCAATGGCGAAAATAAATGATGTTGTTGTGCTTATTACTTCTCCTTTTTTGAGCAGTTTTATAAAATCATAAAAAGGCTGAAAAATAGAAGCTCCTTTTCTTCCCGCCCAAAAAGCTTTGGTTTTATTTATTATTCCTATAAATAAAAAAGGGAATACAAGCAAAAATACTATATTTAAAACAATTTCTATCATTATTTAACTCCTATAGTCCCAATTAAGGCAATAATTAGAAAAATTAATCCGTAAAGAATGTACTGTTGGGTGCTTCCACTTTGAATCCAGTAAAATTGTTCAAGAATTTTTTTATTTACATTGAGTACGGGATTAATTAAGTAATATTCAAAAATATCGTGAATATGCAGCTCAAAATGAGCTTCTTTAGGGAACAATCCTTTAGGCTTTTTAGTATCAAATTCTTTAACAAAAAATGGTTTCAAGAAAGACAAAAACGGACTTGCATAAGAAGATGCGGTATATTGCATCCTGTTATTTCCTGCCTGATAACCACAGCCCCATGTTTTATGGCTGTAAACGTTTTTATTTTTAAGTAAAAGAGTTCTTGAAGCATAAATAATCAAAAATAAAACTATAAAGCCCAATCCTGCCAGAGATATTTTTGTGAAGATATTGAAAGGCACCACATCTGCATAAGAAAGCTGTGATGTTTTTAATAAAACCAAAACAGGATTTTTGACTAAAAATAAAGCATATTGAGGGAATAAACCTATTAAAAAAATAAATAAAGCCAGAAGTCCCATAGGCAAAAGCATTATTTGAGAAACTTCTTCTTTTACTGATTCAGCTTCCTGCCCTCTTGGATTTCCTAAAAATACAACGCTGAATGCTTTTGTAAAACAAAGCAGTGCCATAGTTCCCACAAAAGCCAGAGAAGCTATTGTCAGAACTGAAATAATCAGAACAACAGGGCTTTTTATCTCAAAATTATGCAGCATTCCAAGATAAATCAAAAATTCGCTTATAAATCCGTTAAGCGGCGGTAATCCGGTAATTGCCACTGAACCTATAAGAAATAATGCTGCCGTGTAAGGCATTGTTTTAATTAAGCCCCCAAGTTTCTCAATATTTTTGGTGTGAGTTTTGTTATAAACTGCCCCTGCCCCGAAGAACAAGAGTTCTTTAAAGATGGAATGGTTTAATATATGCAGGATTCCGCCTGAAAAACCCAATATTGCTATTAAATTATTATGGTAAGTCAAACCGAGCATCCCAATTCCGATTCCGATGCCGATAATTCCTATATTTTCAACACTGTGATATGCTAATAGTCTTTTTAAATCGTGCTGCGCTATTGCATAAAGAACCCCGAATAATGCAGAAATAACGGAAATAATTAAAACAAAATACGAAATTTCAATGGAAGGAATACTCATAAGAGATAATATTCTTAAAATCCCGTATATGCCTGTTTTTATCATGACTCCTGACATGATTCCAGAAACATGACTTGGTGCAGCTGGGTGGGCTTTGGGAAGCCACGTATGAAACGGAACAAAGCCTGCTTTTATGCCAAAGCCAACGAATAAAATAACGAAAATCACATTTACCGATGAGTTATTTAACTCAAATATTTCTTTAAATGAAGCGAAGTCAGGATTTCCTGATTTAAGAGTAAGTATAATAAAGCCGATGATTATAAAAAGAATGGAAATATGCATTGTAATTAAGTAATTAATGCCGGCAGATAGGACTTCTTTTTTCTCATTTTCAAATATAACAAGAAAAAATGAAGATAATGACATCATTTCCCATACGATTAGGAAAAACACAGTATTTTGAACTGTTACAACCAGTAACATTGAAGTTATTAAAACACTTAAAAAGAAAAAATGCGAAGATGTTAGTTTATTTTTATTTAAATATGGATTAATGTAGCCAATAGCGTAAAGAGTTCCTATAAAACACATTACAGAAATAACCAGAATAAAAAAAGCACTCAATGGATCAATAACAAAGTTAACTTTTCCTATAGGTTCAGGTAGACAAATACTTTTTGAAATTGAAATTCCATTAAAAAGAATATTTAATGCGGGAATCAAAACAAAAATCATTCCTAGTCCAGAAAATAACGAAACAATTTTAGCTTTTAGCTTTTCAGGAAATATTATAGAAGTTAAACCTCCTATAAAAATAAGAAATAAGCCTGTATAAAAGTAATTCATTTTTATTTATCCTTGATTATTAGTGATTTTATACAAAATTAAAACTCCCCTTTATAGATAAGGGGAGTTTAGGTGTTTTTATTTTTAATTATAGTTACAGACAGAACTGCATTATATATATTTGAGTCTTCTTCGTCAAAAAAAATGTTTTTAAAAAGATTTAATGATAATTGCATTTCTCTACTCTTCTGAATTAATCAAACACATTCCTCTAACTACTTGGAGGAAATTGAAAACAGTTTGTTAATAATTTAATCTTTGGTTAAATTTTAATCCTAGAAAAGAATATTATCAAGATATTATTTAATATTTAAAAATTTATAAATATTAAGTTGATTATGCTGTATGTTATTCGTAAAAAGTAATAGGGACAAGGGATTGAAAAAATTTCTTTTTTGAAATACCATTGAAAAACAATTAATAATAAAAAATCGGGACGTAGCGCAGCTTGGTAGCGCACTACCTTGGGGTGGTAGGGGTCGCAGGTTCAAATCCTGTCGTTCCGATTCTTTTATTGCCCATTGTACTTTTGTCTGTGTCTAATCTGTGTCTAATTCTGATTCAAATCGAAGTAAAAAGATGCAGAATGAACTGGCATAAACTAACTATCTAAAACATTTATAGCTGCAAATTTTCTTTCAGGTACAGGATGTGAGTACCTCATCGTTGTTTTAATATCGTTATGTCCTAGTATTTCCTGTACTACAACAAGGTCAATCCCTGCTGATACCATTTTTGTAGCAGCTGTGTGTCTTAAGTCATGAAATGTTAAATCTTCAATGTCTGCTCTTCCGCATAGACGGTTAAAAGGCTTCTTCAAGTCATAATAAGGCTTCTTTGTAATAGGATTTATAAATACATAGTCTGCTTTCTTAGCGTCTGACATTTCTTTCATCTCACATAGTTCGCTATAAAGCGTTTTTGTTAGTGCAATTTGTCTTGCTTTACCTGACTTTGTTTTTAAAACATCTATGTATGGTTTTTCTGTGTCTAAATTTAGACACGAGAACTTTAAAGATAAAATTTCACCTTTTCTCATGCCAGTGTGGAGGGCACATGTAATAATTGGTCTTAAATATTCTTTATCGCCATAACAGGCTTCCAATCTTCCAATATTACACAGGAAGAACTTGCCCTTAGAATTGATGTTGATAAATCTTACATCGGCAGAATTGAACGTGCTGAAAGATATGCTAATTTAAAAACTATAATTAAATTAGCCGATGCTTTAACAGTGCCGGTTAAAGATTTATTTGACTATACAGAAATACAATAAAAGATTGTTATAAGGACGTATATAACTGTTATTACCTGATTTTTACACCTTCTTTGAAATTTGGAAAATCTTGAGAATTTTTCATCGCAAAGTTCATTCCGTTTTATTAAAAAACAAATATATGTAGCTCTATCGGCTATAGCGCTATAAGCTGAAGCTTTTTAGGTTCTCATCTATAATATCGTTATTAATTCCAATGTATTTTAATGTGATGCTAGGTGATGAATGGTTAAAGATATTCTGGAGCATCGCAACATCTCTGAACTTCTGATAATGAAAGTATCCAAAGGTTTTCCTTAATGTATGAGTACCGATTTTATCTTTAATACCCGCATGCCTGCAGGCACCATTAATGATTCTATATGCTTGAGTCCTATCTAAAGGTTGATTATTCCCCTTTTGTGACTGAAAGATGTAGGCATCATCAGGCATGTTATGTATCAGGATATCAAAATATTTTTTTAAATCGTCGTTAATAAGAAACCTTTTGGTTTTTCCCGTCTTTTCTTCTTTTATTTCAACGTGTGTACAGTCTTTAACATACCAAGCCTCTATTAGGTATGCCTAATTTAACGGAGAAAATCAAAAATGATTAAAGCTATATTCAGATTGATAAAAGAATTTTGGAAACTAATTTTAACTTTTTTAGCAGGAAGGAATAAACCTTTTAAAACAGTTAGGATTAGTGAATTACCTGATAATTTAAAGAATAATACTGTATACATTATGGGGGAAGGCGAGCATTTATGGCATGCTGTAATGACTTGTCCTTGCGGTTGTGGTGCAAAGATATATGCTAGTTTGCTTGAAGATGATAAACCATATTGGCAATTAACTCAACATGAAGATGGAACTATCTCTCTTCATCCCTCTATATGGAGAACAAAAGGTTGTGAGAGCCATTTCTTTTTAAAAAATGGCTTTATTCATTGGGTAAACCCACAATAATATTTTTGCTGTTGATTATAAAACCTTGGTAAAAAATTAAACGAGAGCTACCTCAGCCTCACTTATATAGTTATCAACCGTTTCTATAGCCTGCTTTGCCTCTTCTTTAGAAACATGTGGTTTAAGTTTTATTAAAATATCAGCTCTACTTTCAGAAGTACCATCATGCTCTTTATTATTTTTTACATATAAAGCTGTAGCTAAACGTTCTAATTCCGATACCTTGCATTTAGCAAGCTTTTCCGATACGTATTGTACTTCTCTTTTGTATTGTTCAATTGTATTAGGATAATTTTCCAAAATTTGATTACTTGTAGACCCCAAAGCCAAACTAGGACCATAGGGTTCATTTGATATAGATTTTAAAATCATATCTGATTTCATAGAACTTAATTCATCCTTTAAATCAAAAGAAAAAGGACCATGTTTATAAAGAATAAAGTCTAATTCGAGAGGCACCCTCATTAATTCTTGAAGAAAATATGTTGATTTTTGTACATGGGTTTCACCACACCAACTATCTTTATCCCTTAGGGCTTGAATCAGTGATAATATTACAGATTCTCGTTTACGACCGTTCATTCTTTATCCTCCGTACTTTCTGAAATTTTATTTGATGCCAATATCATATCTCTATCATTATTAATATATTTTTTAACTTCATCCCTAATTTCTGGTTCAGCAAATATATAGCCTACTGATAGACCTGTTAAACCAATTGAACCATCTTCAGGTTCCTTGAAAACAGAAGATAATTTGCTAGATGAAACAACTTTATTATCATCAACTAATACAGGGAAATTCAATTCCCTACTTGGTTTTTTATATTCATCAATTCTTATCATATCTTGACCGAATTTTTCGCAGGAGGCATCATATAAAACACGTAAAGCATCAATATTCTTTTCTAAATCGTCCTTTTTAAGCGTATAAGCTCTCTTAAAGTGTTTACGCTCCATTATGCGTGTTGCAGATTCGTGTCCTTTAGTTTCTGGATTCCGAGAAGCCTCTAACATTCCACTTAAAACCTCATTGTCAGTCATATTTAAATGAGATTCTATGTCAATAGGAAATTTGCCATATTCGTCATCTTCTTCTATTTTTGGTAAATACTCTTTTAAGAAGTCTGCTAAATGAATGTCGTAAGCTCTTCTTACCGGATGTAAATATAATTGAGAAAACATATAATACCGTGCTAAACTAAATGATTCTGCTGAATGTATCCCACCCTCTTCTATACCTAATGCTGGTTCGCACGAATCATCATTAGTTTTTGGTAATATTCTTATAGTATCAATTAGTCTGTAATGGTCAAATTTTCCATAAGCCACACCTGCATGATGAGAATCTCTAAGCAAATAGTCCATTCTATCAACACCAAAAGCATCTCCTGTAATAATTTCTGATAAAATACCTTCAAAGCTGCTATACTCTACCTTTTTGTCTTCTTTCTTATAATCTTTCGGACTTAAAGCTAATTTTGCTACATCACTAGGATATATCTTTAATGAATTTAAAATATCAGATATTTCTCCATTCATAATTATGGATAAAGTTAAAGATTCATGAGTCTTTCCCTTTGGTAATAGAATTTCTGCGGCATGTGAAAAAGGAAAATGCCCTATATCATGACAAAGAGCAGCCATTCTTATTACTCTTTTCCAATATTGAAGTCTATCTTTTTCAGTTTTTATTAAATTTCTTATACTTTCATTGTAAATATTATCTTCGTTAGTAACAACATCAAAAACTTTTGTTGCAAGCTCCATTACGCCAAGAGAATGCTCAAACCTTTTATGTGTAGCCCCAGGATAGACTAAATAAGTGGTAGCAAGTTGATTAATATATCTTAATCGCTGAAAATGTCTTGAATCAAGAATTTTTCTTTCATCAGAAGATAATCTTATAAAATTATGAACAGGATCTCTTATTTCATGAATGGTTTTAACCATCAAGCACTCCCCAGCTGTAATTTTAATAATCCTTATTGCAACTTTGAAGGGCAATAGGCTCTTTTATTTAACTAAAATATTACATGTTTATTCAACTATCTATTGTACTACACTAAGTCATGATTAAAGATTTATTTTTTAAAATTAGCTTCAAAAAGCTTAATTTATATTTTTTATTAAGACTTTTAAGCTTTATAAAATTCTTTCACTTATATCCTCCAAAGATAAAACCCTCAAGACAACCTATCTTCCATATAAAAATTTCTGTGTCTAATCTGTGTCTAATTTGCATGATTTTTCTATATCATTCCACATTATGCCAGATATACCAAAACCCAACAAAGACAAGCAAAAAATCCAGTAAAACCATTGCCCGACTTTACCTTGGGGTGGTAGGGGTCGCAGGTTCAAATCCTGTCGTTCCGATTCTTTTATATCCTGTATCTTCAACAATACAAAGATTTTAAGACTGTTTTTTCAACAAAAATACATTTTGATATATTTATATAAATTTTAAATATTTTGATAGATTTTGATGCCTTATCGCAACAATTCTGCAACAAAATAAATTGATTAAATCTCAGCTTTAATACGCCCCTATCTGAAAAATGGGGCGGGTCTTAATTTATTCATTACTTGAACCGCATTAGATTTTGTTTATAAAATCATTTTGGTTTTATAGTTTAAATATTATTAAGCTGCTTTTCCATAAGTATTATCAACTGCATTATTGTAATTGTCATAGAAATGTTCATACAAGCCATTACATTTACTTTGAAATAATGTTATTTATTATAACTTTATGGAAGTAGAAGACAAAGACAAACAGGAGGAAAAGAAAAGGGTTCCTTTATCAAGCAAATAAAACTCTGTAGTTCCATTGTGAGCTTTACAAAAAACATTTTGATATTGTTTTTCAAAATACAGATGCTTGCTAAAAGCTGGCATGGATATAAACAATAGAACAACTATAAGTAATTTTTTCATTTATTAATACATAGTGCCATTAATATTGGTTATTATCGGATATGAATTTGTTCTCTGATGCAGAGAAACATATTTCAATATTAGACAGCATAATTGTAGATAAAAAAGTATTGGAAGCTGTATAAAAATATACAGCTATTGCAGCAATAACAACAAAATAGAAAAACGATAACTATAGTTTAATTTTTTTCAGTAAATTTTAAATTATAGTTATTTTTTACTTAAAGCCTAAAATATAACAATTTTTAAGTTTTATGGAAAATACACATAATATTTTGGTTGGCTATGGCTATTTGGAAAACAGTTAATAAATTCATAAAATATTTTGATACAGAAGGGGTTTATACTTTAAAACACTCAAGAGCAATAATTACTAAGAAGCTTCTTTCATTCTTTGAATAGTAAAGCTCATCTTAAAACCTAAAGCTCTTATTATATGGTTTAAAGTGTCAATTTGAGGTTTTGATTGACCGTCAAAGATTTTATAAAGGTGCTGTCTATTTATTTTAGCTTCTTTAGCAAATGTTGTTATTGAACCTTTTGCAAGAATTAAATTTCTTAATGCAAGAGCCAGAGCATTACTGTCTGGATCATCAGAATAATCATCCAGAGCAGCTGCTAAATATTCTTTAGCTTCTTCAGGGTCTTTTAATTTCTGTATGATATAATCATCTATTGTTTTATAGGTCATTTTAATCACCTAACTTTCTTAATTTGTAATCATCCCAATATTCATGAGCCTTTTTAATATCTCTGCTTTGCGTAGATTTATCACCACCTATAAGCAAAACAACAATAGAGCGGTCATCCTCAGCGAAATAAACTCTATAACCTGCACCAAACATATATTTAAGTTCTCTTATTTCAGTGCCGACTGATTCACATAGCCCATAGTTACCCATTTGAATTTTTGTAAATCTTGAAGTAATTCTACTTCTGGTAACTTTATCTAAGGATTCAAGCCAATCTATCACAGGTTGAGCACCTGTTTTTGTTGTATACGGGATTAATTCTTTCATAATTTATATTGTCGCATCTTCACGACAAATTGTCAATCCTTCTGCTTCGATTAAAAATAGGTTTTGATACAGAAAATTAATTTTATGACCTCGCAAATTGCGATATTAAAATAATTAAAAACTTTTATATTTCACAAACCTACAGTTAATAACTTTATTGCCGATTATTATAAAAGATATAAATTTCATGAGGATAATTTTTTAATGGCAGTAAAAGATTTTAATTCTGAAAAACATGCCCGCAAACTGGCAGAAGAGTCGAAAAAATATCTTCCCAACGATTTAACAGATGCTGATAAAAGTTATATTACAAAAAGAGTTTTTGAGTTTAGCTTTATAGCTGGAAATCACATTATTGAACGATTTAATGATAAGTTTAATAATGAACAGGTAGAAACCATAGCACAGTTTATAGGTGAATGGACTTTTCACAAGGGCATAGACAGTATAAGAGCAAATATTCCTACAGAACATAGAGCTGAAATTATTCAACAAGTCGCGTTTGCTGCTCTTCAAGAGGCAATTAAATCTTTTGGAGAGGAACAAGATAGAAACAAAATTGCTGCAAGAATTGAATTACAAGTTGCGAAGGCTTATGAAACAAGTATAAATACCCTTTTTAGGTATAAATAACAACCCTACAATGAGTAATAAACCAACAATGGCAAGAACACCATATTAAGATGAGTTTTACTATTCAAAGAATGAAAGAAGCTTCTTAGTAATTATTGCTCTTGAGTGTTTTAAAGTATAAACCCCTTCTGTATCAAAATATTTTATGAATTTATTAACTGTTTTCCAAATAGCCATAGTCAACCAAAATATTATGTGTATTTTCCATAAAACTTAAAAATTTTTATATTTAACTAAATATTTTTATATTTTTCAGCCTTTTGCTAAAAAAAGCTATATTTTGCATAGTAAATGTAAAAATTGTTATATTTTAGGCTTTAAGTAAAAAAATAACTATAATTTAAAATTTACTGGAAAAAATTAAACTATAGTTATCGTTTTTCTGTTTTTCTGTTATTGCTGCAATAAGTCTAATGCTTTAATATTTCTATAATTACATAATATATCGGTATGATTCAAATTTTAATAATCAGATAAAATATCTATGGCTTTTTGTAAATTTTCAGGTACAGGGTGAGCATATCTCATCGTAGTATTAATGCTTGTATGCCCTAATATTTCCTTTACATCAAACAGATTAGACCCCTTTTCAGTCATTCTTGTTGCAGCTGTGTGTCTTAAATCATGAAAACAGAATTTTTCTATACCTGCTCTTTCCTTTAGCTTCCTAAATGCTTTATCTACATTCGTAAAAGGCTTTTTAGTATAAGGATTTGCAAAAATATATTCACTTGTTTTATCAATGCCATCAAAGACTTCTTTTAATTTACTTGATATAGGGACTTTACGAGCTTTATTTGTCTTTGTTTTAAGCAATTCTATATAACCATTCTCAATAAGAGCACTTGCAGATCAAACAGCTATAACTCTTTTTCAAAAAGTAACAAATAATTATTAAAATCTTACTAGCAAAAAGGCTCTAAAAATATGCTGTTTGACTGTTCGATAGTTATTAAAATCATAATATGCCCTAGCTCCGATTCTGCCGTTTTCATTATAAGTTAAACCGAAAGTGTAACCATAATATGGAGTAGAATGAATTCCGGGTACGTTGTTTACAAGCTCATAGGGTCCTCTCATTGACTGTGAACCAAGAAAACCTGATAATAAATATCTGATGCCGGCTTTCTTAAAACCGCCTTTTATGGTTAATGGAAATTTATTTGCTATAAAAAATGTAGGACTAAAATAGCCGCCTACGCCCGGGTTGCTTGGAGTAGGATAAGGAGAAGTTCCGTCACTTCCAACAGGACTATTGTTCAAATTAGCTCCGCCAAAACCTGACATATCTCTCCTAAAGCCTAGATAGTAAAAATCATAGCCTGCCAGTATTTGATTTATAAAAAATTCTTCGGGTGCTGAAAACAACATTATACCGGTTCCTACAGGAGCTTCTTGGTATAAATTAGCCGGGGAATTACTGCCATATCTGTTGCCAATATTATAACCGGCATAAGCATAAGTCTTATGAGGCAATTTGAAAGCCGAATTTAAAATCATGAATTTATTATCAATAATTCTTCCTACAAGTTGGTTTGCAAAAGGACCAACTTCTGGAATTACTCCTGCTGCTGACATATATGAATCTATTTCATCAAGATATCTTATATATCCTGAGCTTAAGGTTATGTTATCATTTAAAAAAGCTTTAAAAGTCATATTGCCGAGAATAATGCTGCCTTTGTATGAAAAATCCTGTATGCCAACAGCGCTTGTATAGCCAAAGTGATCATGAGACCTTCCTTCTGAGCCTATAGAATAAAGAGTCCCTCGGGCAGAAACAACATCGGAAATATATTTTGTTGTAGTTATTGAACCTATTGATTTTATATTGGGTTTTGGATAAAAATACCCGTTTCCTCCCAGTTTATTCCATCTAACAGCATTCGCGTTTCCTGAAAGTTCATAATAATTAAATAAAGGCTCAAGAGCCGGTTTTATTCGCATTTTAATTTCAGCTTCAAGCTCTTTTGCATTTTGTTTTGGATTATTTTTCAACAATTCCAGTGCTTTATCATTTCTCCCAAGAGCACCGTAAGAAAGGTTGAATATATAATAAGGTATTCCTGTTTCTAATGATATATCTCTTTTCCCAAGTTCGTTATAAGCTTTTGCCAGATTGAAAGTTACATCATCTTCTTGTGGTAGTTTTTCCAGAATTTCTATAGACTGAAAATTATCTCCTGTTGAATTAAATGATATAGCAAGATTTTTTCTGGCCTGAATATTTTGGGGGTCTTTTGCCAGAACGTTATTTAATATTTTTCTGGCTTTTAATGCTTCGCCTAGTGTAATCTGAATTTCTGCAAGTCCTATTTGGGCTCTGTCAGTAAATTCAGGATCATTGAGAAGATATTTATACAAATTCTCACCAATATCAAGGTTTTTGTTGTAATGATTAGATTGGGCTATTTTATAGATTATTCTGTTGTTGTTGTTAAAATCAGCTATATTTTGGTAATATTTTAAAGCCTGGTTGAAATTTGACTCAAAAAAGCTTATATCTCCCAGAGATTCCAATATTTCAGAATTACAGGGCTCAATTTTTGCAAGCTCCAATAGAATATTTTTTGCCGGAGCATAATTTTTAGCGGCAATAAAAGCTTTGGCAACTTTAATTTTTAATTTTTTATTCTCAGGGTCAATCGAAACTGCCTGACAAAACATTTCTATAGCCTTCAGAGATTCGTTTTGAGCCATATATAGATCACCCAGGGATTCCCATATTTCAAAATTGTCAGGCTTAATTTTTGCAAGTTCACATAAAAGCAGTTTTGCCTGATCATACTTTTTAACAGCAATATAAACTTTAGCAATTTGAACTTTTAATTTTATATTCTCGGGATCAAGCAAAACTGCTTTGCAAAGGATGTCCATTGCTTTTTGAGTTTCATTGAGAGCCATATATACATCGGCAATTGTGCTAAGAGCATCAATATTATTTGGATATAATTTAATATAATTTTCCAGAATTTGCAGTGATGTCGGAATATTTCCTGTATAAAAAAGACTTTTGGCATAATTAAGCTCGGATTCGGGATCTTGCGCTTTATTTAAATAACCCTGATAAAACTCAACGGCTTTTTTAAAATCCCCTGATATGAAATACGATAATGCAATGCCTTTTTGAGCTTGTAAATTATCAGGATTTTTATTGTAAATTTCAAAATATAAATTTAAAGCCGTATCATATTCTTTTTGCAGCAAAAAGATTTCAGCTATATTAATTTTATACTTGTCGTTCTTTGTCACAGCAATAAGCTTTTTATAAATTTTCAGAGATTGCTCATAATCTTTATTATCTTTTAAATAATTGGCGTAAGCTTCAAGCAGATCAACATTATCCGGCGTTTCTTTTAAGAGTTCCTGATAATATTTAAGCGCGAGTTCATTTTTGTGAAGCCAGCCATAAGTCTTTGCCAATCCAAATTTCGCTTCATACCTGTCAGGAAAAATTTCTTGAGCTTTAAGATAATATTCATTTGCCTCAGTTGTTTTATTCTGGCTTTCATACGCCTGCGCTTGTTTTATATAACTTAAAAATGTTTTATTTTGTTCCAAATTTTCTATAGGTGTGGGTTCAATCCCTTTTTTCAAGAAAATTATTTCAGATTTAGGAATATTAGACTTAGCAAGGTATTTTTTATTACTTTTCAAATAATCTGCATAAACTTTAAGCAAATCAGCATTATTGGGCGTTAATTTTAAAAGTTCTTTATAATATCCAATAGCAAGATCGTGTTTGCGTAGCCATCCATAAGTTTTAGCCAGTCCGAATTTGGCTTCATACCTGTCAGGAAAGATATTTTCGGCTTTGAGATAATACTGATTCGCCTCGATGATTTTGCCCTGACTTTCATATTTCCGGGCTTGTTTTATATAATCTAAAAATTTCTTATTTTGTTCCGGATTTTTTATAGGTGTAGGTTTAAAACTTTTTTTTAGAGAAATTATTTCATCTATATTATCGTTATACTTGTCATCATCTGTAAGTTCAGAAAGCTTGTTATAAATTTTCAAAGCCTCATCATAATTCGCAGTATCTTTTAAGGCTTTAGCGTAAGCTTCAAGTAAAGCAACGTTATTTGGTGCTTGTTTTAAAGCTTCTTTATAATGTTTAAATGCAAATTCATTTTTATTTAGCCATTCAGAGGTCTTGGCTGTTCCAAATAAAGCTTCATACTTATTTGGAAATATCTCATAAGCTTTAAGATAATATACGTTCGCCTCGAGGATTTTACCCTCACTTTCATATTTTTGAGCTTGTTTGATATAATTCAAATATTTTTTATTTTTTTTCTGATAATTTTTTAGAAAAATTAGTTTATCTATAAAAACCTTATATTTTCCATTTTTTGTTAATTCAAAAAGCTTGTTATAAGTTTTCAGAGATTGATCATAATCTTGATTATCTTGTAAAAATTGAGCATATTCTTCAAGCAGCTCAATATTATTTGGTGTTTCTTTTAATTTTTCCTGATAGTATTTAAGTTCGAGTTTATTTTTATACAACGACCCATATATACGAGCCAGCCCAAATAAAGCTTCATACCTTGTCGGAAATATTTTTTGAGCTTTGAGATAATACTCTTTTGCTTCTTGTCTTTGATATTTACTTTCATATGTCTTGGCTTGCTTTATATAGTAAGAATATAGCTGATTTTTTTGCAGCAAAGTTATTTCAGCTATATTAATTTTATATTTTTTGTTTTTTGTGAGTTTAAAAAGTTTGTTATAAATAATTAGAGCTTTATAATAATTTTTATTATTTTTTAAATATTTGGCGTAAGCTTCAAGCAAAGCAATATTATTCGGGTATTTTTTTAAGAGTTCCCGATAATACTTACGTGCAAGTTTATCTTTATGTAGCTGACCATAAGTCTTAGCCAGTCCAAATTTGGCTTCAAACTTTTCAGGATAGATTTGTTCCGCTTTAAGATAATACTCATTTGCTTTGAGTATTTTATTTTGACTTTCATATTTTTGCGCTTGCTTTATATAATTCAAATATGTCTTATTTTGTTCAAGTGTTTGCGCATTTGTAATAAAACAGCAGGAAAAATATAAAATAACCAGTATTAAAAATTGTGTAAGCTTTGTATTCATTCAACCAAAATCCGAGCATTATCATGAAAGACCATACCTAAACCGCCGAAAAAATGATATTACATAGATTTCTAGCTTTACCTGCCTACCTGATTAATCCAAACCTGCGGATGACTTACCCAATAAATATCTTTATAGTAAAAACAAAGTCGTACAGTATACTAAATTATCAGGAACGCAAATATGTATAGATATATAGCACCAACCTTAATATTTTTAATTTTATTCTACAGTATTAACATTTCTCTTCCTTCCTCAGGCAAAGTTATACTTAATGATTCCTGGAATTATTATAAAAAAGCATTTATAAGTGCTGACGGTAGAGTAATAGATTATGAAGAAAATCATATAACCACCTCGGAAGGACAGGCTTATGCTATGAGGCGGTCATTAATCATGAAAGACAAGAAAACTTTTGACAAGGTATATAATTGGGCAAAATATAATTTAAAACACAAACATGATAACCTTTTTGCGTGGAAGTGGGGTAAAAGAACTATAGGATATGGCATTATAGATGATAACAATGCAAGTGATGCCGATGTTGAAATAGCTGCTTCTCTAATTAGTGCTTCTAAAATCTGGCATGATCATAGCTATTTGAATGATGCAAAAGGAATACTTCAGGGTATTTGGAAGAATGAGACTATTGAAATTAACGGTTTAAGAATTCTTATTTCGGGACATTATCAACGATATAACGACAATATCGAAGTTAATCCATCATATTTTATGCCCAACTCTTTTAGAATTTTTGCTAAAGTCGATAAAACTCATGATTGGCAAAAGCTTGTTGATTCCTCATATACACTTATTAATTATTGCATCGACAACATCGAATCAGGATTACCTCCGGACTGGTTTTATATAAACAAAAAGACGGGCACAATATTTTTTGACAGTAAAAAAAGTGATTTCTCTTATGATGCGGTTAGGGTTTTTTACAGATTTTATATTGATTACAAACTAAACAATGATCAAAGAGCTGAAAAGCTTTTATCAAAAACAAATTTGTTTATTGACAGGTGGAAAAAAAGGGGGAAATTTTATACGAATTATAAGCAAAATAGCGAACTTAGAGATTATGTTGAGCCTATAGGTTCAATTGCCATGCTTTTACCTGCTATAAAACTCTACAATAAAAAGGTTGCCGCTGAAATATACAAAGACAGAATAGAAAAATATTATAATAAAGCAGGCTATTGGTATGACCCGATGGATTATTATGCACAAAACCTTGTCTGGTTTGGAAATTGGTTATATCTGGATGAAGAAAACATCAAATCATTTAAATATTAAAGATGTTGAAATATTTTTCTTGTTTTGCTTATCTTTCATATTAAGCTTTTCTTATCTTGTCTGGAGAGTAATTTTTACTATTGATTATTCAATTGGAATAATTGATTTAATATGGCCGTTTATGCTATTAATGGCTGAGACCTATAGTTTTATTGTATTTTCTTCATTTTCTTTTGCTTCAATAAATATTCGTAAAAACAAATTACCCCCAAAAACAAAGGATATAAATTATTTTCCAACTGTTGATATATTTATTTGTACTTATAATGAAAGTGAAAATATATTACGGGATACAATTCTCGGATGCAAAAATATAAAATATAAAAAAGGCAATAAAAAGATTTACTTGCTTGATGACGGAAACAGACCCAATATAAAACAATTATCAAAAGAATTCGAGATTAATTATATTGCAAGGAATACTAATAAAGGTTTTAAAGCCGGAAATATAAATAATGCACTAAAAAAAACCGACAGTGAATTTATTATTATATTTGATGCTGATCATATTCCTGTTTCGACTTTTTTAATCGAGTTAATAGATTTTTTTAAAGATGAAAAAATTGCTATAGTTCAAACACCTCAGCATTTTCTCAACCCTGATCCGTTTCAAAAAAATCTTGATTTAACTAAACAGCTAACAAACGAGCAGGATCTTTTCTTTAGAATTATACAGCCCGGTTTATCACAATGGAACGCTGCTATTTGCAGCGGAACAAATTTTATAAGCAGGCGGAAAGCTCTGGAACAGATTGGAGGATTGCCTGAATCCTCGATTACCGAGGATATGGATCTGGGAATGAGACTGGAAAGTATAGGCTTAGTTATTAAATATTATAATAAGCCCCTTGCCGCAGGGCTTGCTCCCGAAACTTTTCAGGATTATTTAAACCAGAGATTACGTTGGTGTACCGGCACTATACAAACATTTTTATTTAACAAAGATACTATTTTTAAAAACCTCACTTTCCCTCAAAAATGCTTTTATTCATCCGGCATATTTTACTATTTTCTAGGTTTTCCGCGTATTGTTTTTTTACTTTCACCGATGCTTTATTTATTATTTAATATTAAGCCTTTATCTGCCCCACTTCATCAAGTTGCTATTTTTCTTATTGTTTGTTACGGAGTTAAAATACATTTATTCAGAAAATTAGCTAAAAAATACAGGAATTTTTTATTTACGGATGTCTATGAAACAGCTATTGCGCATTACATGTCAATAGCTGTTATTAAAACTATAATAAATCCCCGTACCCTAAAATTCACGATAACAAGTAAAGACGTAGGAGTAGCACATACAAACTATAAGCTGTTTTTACCACAATTAATTATGTTAATACTAGCTTTAGTAAGCTTTATTTTTCCTGTCTATGAATTATACAAGCATATACATAGTCTCGAAGCTCTAGCGTTGAATCTAGTTTTTAATTTATATAACACAATTATACTTATATTCTCTGTAGATGTTGCTTTAGAAAAAAAAGAAAAAAGACAAGGTCGAAGAGTTGCAATAAAGTTACAAGCAAATCTTGAAAATTATAAAAAAAACAAAACGAATATTGAAGTTATGAACATAAGCAAAACAGGTGCTCTTTTATTTTCGCGAAGGGATAGATCTGACGAATTTGAGGCTATTTTAGAAGATGAGAATAGTTTGATTCTGCCTAATAATGAAAAAATAGATCTCAAGCTTATTAAGACTTACAAAAAAGGACATGGCAGATATTACAATGTTAAATTCGACTTGGATTCAAAAGAAAAAGAGGACAAGTTACTAAAAATTGCTTTTAAAAATTCCAATAACTGGTAATAATAAAAAAGTTATGATAATGGCGGCAGGAGCAGGAACAAGATTAATGCCGCTAACAGATATTTTAACTTTGGAGTGGTAGAAGCTCCTGTCGTTCCGATTTTTTTATTGCACAGATAATTCCTGTAATTCCTCTGCAGAATTGATTTTTTTCAAATAAAGTTCCTGAACTAATACATAAATAGAGGCCGCAATAGCCGGAGATAAAATAACACCAAACACACCTAAAATGCTTCCGGCAGTAAGAACAGCCGTAATAATAATTATAGGGTGAAGTTCAAGGAATTTTCCAAGAATTAACGGTGTTAAAAGAACATTTTCAAATCTTTGAATAACAAAATAAATAATTACTACATATAAAGCAAGCCATGGATTATCTGCTAAAGCCACTATAACAGCAGGAACAGCAGACAAAATTGGTCCAACAATAGGAACTATTTCCAAAAGACCTGCTATCAAACCGAGCAAAAATGCAAATTTTATTCCTGCGACAGCTAAAGCAATCGATGTAAGAACACCGACAGCAAGCATAAGCAAAAGCTCGCCTCTTACATAACCGCCAACTTTTTTTGAAATGGTCGCAATTATAAATTCGGTTTTTTCTCTATATTGAACAGGAAAAAGTATTAAAACACCTTTTTTTATTTCTTCTTTATCAAGAAGAAGAAATAATACTATAATTGCCAGCGTAAATGCCATAACAATTCCGGCAACAATATTAACTGTAAGATTTATTGACTGGCTTACTATATCCTTACTGAGAGAAGGTAAATTAGTAAATGCCTGAGAATAATCAGGAATATAGCCGGTACTTTCTATTAATATCTCTCCTTTAGTTATCAAAAATTGAACATGCGACCAATATCTAGGGAAATCCTGAATAAATTCACGAATTTGTCCTATTAAAATTGCAAAGAACGGCACAGATAAAACAGATAAAATCAATAATCCAATAAAATAAACTATACCTACTGCAAGACCGCGTCTCATTCTTCTGCTCATCCAATCAACAATTGGATAAAGTGCGCTTGCAATTACAAAAGACGCAAATAAAAGCAAGAAAACATCTCTTGTTTGATAAAGAAAAATAACCAATAAAACAAACGCTATCAAAGCCATAATGCTTTTAGGAGAAATTATTATTTTTATAGAATTCATTTATAAGTCCTTTTTAAGGATTATTCTATCACTTTAATGATTAATTCAGGTATTTGAGGTTTTTCAGAAGAAATTTCGTAAGCCTGATTTAAAAATTCTTTTGCAATTTGACCTGATTGCTCGGAATTTGCGTAAATTTTAGCTAAAGATTCACCTTTATTTACGTTATCACCTATTTTTTTATATAAACAAATACCTGCTGTGTAATCTATGGAGTCCTCTTTCTTTTCTCTGCCGGTTCCAAGCGCTTTGCTGGCTTTTGCTACAGTTAGAGCGTCAAGTTTAGCTACATATCCTGAAGATTCTGAAATAAGCTCATATTCAAACTTTGTCCGGATTAACTTATCAGGATTTTCCAAATATTCAACATCTCCGTGTTGAGCTTTAATCATTTCTTTGAATTTCGCAAAAGCACTGCCGTCTTTGAGTTTTTGAGATAAAAGTTCTTTACCTTCTTCAATTGTTTTAACTTTTCCTGCTTTTACAAGACTGATAGCTCCAAGATAAAGACAAAGATCGTTTAAATCTTCAGGACCTTCATTTTGAAGAGTTTTAATAGATTCATAAACTTCAATTCCGTTTCCTACTGTGTTTCCAAGAGGCTGTGCCATTGAAGTAATCACGCATATAACAGGTTTTCCTGCTCTTTTTCCTATTTCTGTCATAGTAACAGAAAGCGCTTCAGCTTCTTCAAGAGTTTTCATGAAAGCTCCGCTTCCGCATTTTACGTCAAGGACTATAACATTTGAGCCTGCAGCAAACTTTTTTGACACTACAGAAGCAGCTATTAAAGGAATACTGTCAATAGTTGCGGTAACATCCCTTAATTCATACATTTTTTTATCGGCGGGAGTAAGGTTAGCGGTCTGAGAAACAATTGCAGCGCCGACATTTTTAACCTGATTTATAAATTCATCATTAGAAAGTTCTGCTTTAAAACCTTTTATTGATTCAAGTTTATCAATAGTTCCACCGGTAAAGCCAAGTCCTCTTCCTGAAAGCTTAGCAACAGGAATACCAGCAGCAGCTAAAAGAGCAGCTAAAACAAGAGTTGTTTTGTCACCAACACCACCTGTACTATGTTTATCGACAATAATATCCCCTAAAGAACTTAAATCCATAATTTCTCCGGAATTTACAACAGACTGAGTAAGCATGTAACTTTCATCAAAATCCATGCCTTTTAAGCAAACAGCCATAAGCCAGGCAGAAAGCTGATAATCAGGCACAGTACCATTAAGAATTCCTTTTGTAATAAAGTCTATTTCTTCCTGAGTATTAACATTTCCGCTTTTTTTCTTGGCTATAATGTCTACCATTCTCATTTTAAATCTTTGCTCCATTTTTCTAACTCTCTAAAAAAAATATTATACTCTGATTTTATTAACTGTAAAAGTTTTATTTCTATCCTAACTTAGTATATCTGCCAAATTAATTGCTTCTATCATGCTCTGACAATTTGCCCTGTTCTGTCCTGCTATATCATAAGCCGTCCCATGACTGGGGGAAGTCCTTATCACAGGAAGATTTATGGTCGTATTTACTGCTTTATCCATTGCAAGCATTTTAACAGGAATTAAACCCTGATCGTGATAACAGGCAACATAAGCATCATAAGGCAAAATTTCACATTTAATGTAAGCATTGGCAGCCTTTGCCCATAAAGTATCCGCAGGAAACGGACCTTCTGCTAAAATATTATATTCTGTTCTAAGTTTATTCAAAGCAGGCTTAATTAAATCAGCTTCTTCATTCCCCAATAAACCGTTTTCACCTGCATGGGGATTTAATCCGCAAACAGCAATTCTCGGATTATTTAACTTAAAATCTTTAATTAAAGAATTATTCAGGGCTATAATCGACTTTATAATGCCGTCTATAGTTAACGCAGAAGCAACAGAAGCAAGCTTTTTATGTCTTGTAAGAAGCATTACCTTTAAATTTCCTGCAACAAACAGCATTTCTGGTTTTAAAGGGATATCTTGAAAGCTCGCTTTAAACGGCGTTTCGGGTCGACGGAGTCGCCCCTCCAGCCTCTGCTCGCTTTCGCTTTCTTCCGATCCCAGAAACTTTTCCAGAATTTCTGTTTGACCTGTGTAATGATATCCTGCATCGTTCATTGCTTCTTTTGAAGTAGGAGCCGTAGCAATAGCCCTGATTTTTCCTTTCTCAGCAAGCTCACATGCTTTTTCAAGAGCAAGAAAAGAGTGTTTTCCCGACTCTATAGTCGGTTTGCCTACTACAATTTTTGAAACTTCAAGCGGAATATCAAAAACTTCTATATCTTCAGGTAAATCAAGACCCAAGTCAGCAGCAGTGTTATAAAATAAATCTTTATCTCCTATAAGCAGAATATCATCAGGTTTTACAGAAATTTCCGGAGAATTAAGCGCCTTAATTATGATTTCAGGACCAATTCCTCCTACATCACCTATTGTTATTGCTATTCTTTTATTATTTTCCATTTTTCACCTTAAATAGTGTTTTGTCATTCTGAGTGCTTTAGCCCGAAGAATCTGTCCATTTGACTATTTTCACTATTAAACAGATTCTTCGCTTCGCTCAGGATGACAATTATTATTAGATTGCCACATCGGGCTTTAAGCCCTCCTCAGAATGACAATAAGGAAAAATTAAGGCTGATGCTGCTTAAAGTACTTAAGAATATTTACCAATGAACTTGGCATTCCGAAATTCCCTGATTTTGTGACAATCCATTGAGCTTCAAGATCAAGACAAAGAGGAATTGAAGGTTCAACTTCATCAATAAGTTGTAACTGCTTACTTCCTATGGCGTTACAGCATTTATATGAGGTTTCTCCGCCTATAGTAAGAAAAATGAGGTTTTGTTCTTTTATGACTTTATTACTTAAATTTGCCAGATAATCAGTAATAATGCTGGAAATTTTTTCTTTCTCCATCCCCAGTTCTTTAAGTTTTTCTTCTTCATCTTCGTCAGAAATGTTAACATGCACAGCAACAATATTTTCTGTTTCAAGATGCTCTAAAATTCTTTCAACAAGCTCTTCTGAAGGCTCTGTCAACACATTTTCCAACGAAAGCTCTAACACATAAGAATCAAATTCGTCTGATTCAGCGAGCTTTTTGATCTGTGTCTTGGAAAGACTTGCCATGCTTCCTGAAACAATGAGAACAGGAAGTTTTGGAATAACTTTAGGTATATGCTGATACTTGGTATCGGGCAACCATGATTTTGTAAGAACTTGCGCAAGACCTGCCGAACCGCAAGGGAGAAGGTTATAACTTGATTTTTCAATAGCAAGAGCTATCTGTTCCATATCAGTTGTAGAAATAGCATCAACAACTATAAGTTTTTTACCTTCTTTTACAAGCCTGTTAAGCTCCAACAACACAGGACCAGCACCTTTCATAATAGTCATAAGCTGAATATGACCAATGATTTCTTCATTATCCGTCTGCTGTTTCAAAAGAGTCGGAATATGCGACTGAAATATCGGAGAATGCGGATCTCTGGCAACTTCAGTTCTTTCAAGAGGAACTCCTTTCAAGAGATGATAACCGCCGACTGTAGTTCTTCCTTCGGCAGGAAAAGCCGGCACTATAACAGCTGCATCGCCTTCCATAGTTTTTAACACAGCTAAAGTTTCCTTGGCTACATTTCCTCTTAAAGTAGAATCTATTTTTTTGTAGATATATTCGGCATTAAAATTATTTATAAGCTTTTCAGTAGCATCGGTAACTATTTTATAAGCTTCTTCAGGAGATTTATTTCTGGTTTCAGTGCTTATAGACCATGCCTGAGTATTTGATTTTCCTGAAGGTTCTATAGTATAGTCGAGCAAAATCTGGATATTACAGCCTTTTAAATGAAACTGCAAAGCTGTATCATTTGCACCTGTTAAATCATCGGCAATTATTCCGATAGTTTTACTTTTTAAAGTCAATTAATTTCTCCTTAATCGAACTATTCATTCATAAAGGAAGATTCACCTTTACCACCGAGAAGACGGAGGTTACTGCCTCTTACAAAGTATCTGTCTCTTTTGTTGCCTTCATTATCAGTCCATGTGCTTACGTCAAGACGACCTTCTATAGCAACAAGACGACCTTTTTTAACATATTCGCCGGCAACTTCAGCACTTTTATCCCATAATTCTATGTTGAACCAGTCAGTTTTATCGCCTTCTTTTGTCCACCTGTTTACGGCAACAGAAAAAGCTGTTTTGACTTTGCCGGATTCAAAATACTTCATTTCCGGGTCCTGACCGACTCTCCCTACAAGAACAACTGAATTTATCATATAATATCCTCTTTTTGGACTTTATTTCCTAACACTAACCATTAAACCGATTCCATTATATCAAAAACAAAAATATAGAATTGCATGTAAATTATCTTCATTGTATTGTCATTCTGAGGGCTTTAGCCCGAAGAATCTGTCCATTCGACTATCTTCGTTATTTAATAGATTCTTCGCTTTGCTCAGAATGACAAATGCAAAAAGGAAACAATCATGACAAACAAAATTAAAGTAGCAGTAAGCGGTGCCTGCGGAAAAATGGGACAGGCAGTCATAAAAGCTGTAAATGCAGAGGCTGATTTAGAACTTGTTTCAGCTGTTGATATAACAAACACAGGAAAAGACATCGGCGAAATCGTAGAAAACAAATCCTGCGGTGTTTTAATAGAAAATTCCCTTGAAAATGCCTTAAAGTCAAAAAATATAGACGTTGTTGTTGATTTTACAAACCCTGATCTGGTGTTTACAAACACAAAATTAATTCTTGAAAACGACGCAAGACCTGTGATTGGAACCACGGGCTTAACGGAAAAACAGCTTGAAAAACTTAAAAAACTTTCAGAACAAAAAGGTTTGGGAGCTTTAGTTGCACCAAATTTCGCTGTCGGCGCGGTGCTTATGATGATTTTTTCTCAAAAAGCTGCAAAATATTTTTCCAATGCCGAGATTATAGAACTTCATCACAACAATAAAAAAGATGCCCCTTCAGGAACGGCAATAAAAACCGCCCAGCTTATGACACAGGAACGCGCTGAATTCGGGAAAGACAACTGCCCTGAAGTTGAAACTTTTAAAGGCTCAAGAGGCGGAGTTACAGAATCAAATATTCATATCCACAGCGTAAGATTACCGGGATTTATCGCGCACCAGGAAGTTATTTTTGGAGCACCAGGACAGGCTTTAACTATAAGACATGATTCTTTTGACAGAATCAGCTTCATGCCGGGGGTTGTCCTTGGTATCAGACACGTTGTAAAAAATAACGATTTTGTTTACGGACTTGAAAATATTCTTTAAAAAACTTTATAAAAAACACCTCTAATTGGATTGTTTATAATAAACTTATTATGTATAGCAAAATTAGAGGCGTACAAAAAATGAGTAATCCCAATATTGCAATTTTAGGAGCAACAGGAGTTGTAGGAGGAGAAATCCTCAAAATCCTTGAAGAAAGAAATTTCCCGTATAACAAAATAAAATTTCTTGCAAGCGCAAGAAGCGCAGGAAAAGAAATTAAGTTTAAAGGGGAAACCCACACGATAGTAGAAGCCACACCTGAAGCTTTTGAAGGCGTGAACATTGTTCTTGCTTCAGCAGGAGCTTCTACAAGTAAAGCTCTGGTTGACGAAATAATCAAAAAAGGGGCTGTACTTGTTGACAACTCAAGTGCTTTCAGGATGGAAAAAGATGTCCCTCTTGTAATTGCCGGAGTAAATGATGAAGATTTAAAGTGGCATAAAGGAATCGTAGCAAACCCGAACTGCTCGACTTCCCAGTTAATGCTTCCTCTGTATCCTCTTCACAAATACGGAAAAATAAAACGCTTAATAGTAAGCACATACCAGTCAGTAAGCGGTGCAGGAAAAGACGCCATTGACGACCTTTTTGAAGGAACAAAAGCTGCTGTAAACAAAGAAGAATATCATTATAAAAAATTCACCACAAAACCAATTGCATTTAATTTAATCCCGCAAATTGACGTCTTCTGTGAAAACGGCTACACAAAAGAAGAAATGAAAGTAGTGGAAGAAACAAAGAAAATTCTTCACCTCGCTGATGACACCCCAATTTCCTGCACAGCAGTAAGAGTTCCGGTATTTATCAGTCATAGTGAAGACGTAAGAGTAGAATTAGAAACAGAAATAACCCCTAAACAGGCAAGGAAAATCCTTTCAACAGCTTATGGCGTTACAGTTATAGATAATCCTGAAAAATCCGAGTATCCTACCCCGATAGAAGCTGCCGGAAAAGATCCTGTATACGTCGGAAGAATAAGAAAAGACCTCGCTCTTAATAACGGGCTTGCTTTATGGATTGTAGCCGACAATTTAAGAATCGGCGCAGCTCTAAACACAGTAAGAATTGCAGAAAAACTCGTGGAAATGGATTTAGCAAAAATTCCAAATTAAGGAGAATAAACTATGCGCATAAACGTAGGTGAAGTAATTACCGCAATGGTAACCCCTTTTAACGAAAATTTTGAAGTAAATTATAATGAAGTTGAAAGATTAACGGATTATCTTATAAACAACGGCTCTGACACAATTCTTGTAGCAGGAACAACAGGCGAATGCCCAACTTTAACCCATGAAGAAGAACTTGAGATTTTAAAAGTCGTAAAAAATGTAGTCGGAAACAAAGCTAAAGTTGTAATGGGCACAGGTTCAAACAGCACAAGAACGGCTGTTGACAGCACGCAAAAAGCAGAAAAAGCCGGAGCTGACGCAATTTTATCAGTTGTCCCTTATTACAATAAACCTTCCCAAGCAGGTTTATTGGAACATTTCGGACAAATTGCAAAATCCACAAGCCTTCCGATAATTTTATATAATATTCCGGGAAGAACAGGCATAAACATGGAGCCAGAAACGGTTTCAAAGCTCGCTAACGACTACAAAAACATTGCCGCAGTAAAACAAAGTAACCCTAATCTTGATTTGGTTACAGAAATTAAGATTCAAACCCCTGAAGATTTTGTTATTTACAGCGGAGATGACAGCTTAACACTTCCCATGCTATCAATCGGTGCTCATGGCGTAATAAGCGTTGCTTCTCATGTCATCGGAAAAGATATTAAACAGATAATCACCGAATTTAAAGTAGGAAACATCTCAAAAGCTCTTGAAATTCACCTTAAAGCATACCCTATGTTCAAGGCAATATTCACCTCCCCGAATCCGATTCCGATAAAAGCCGTTCTGGCAAAAAAAGGACTTATTTCAGAAACCGTAAGACCGCCACTTGTGAAACTTACAGCTTCCGAAAAAGAAAAACTCTATAATTCAATTGCTTCATACGGAATATAAGACATAATCTTTCAAAATGTCAGAGCTCTCCGGCTTTGCATATAATCCTAAAATCAAAAAAGGCGGGATCCATCGAATCCCGCCTTTTTTATCTATTAATAATTTCTAATATTTTTCTAAATAAGTATCGAGTTCCCATTGAGTTACAGCAGTTCTGTAAGAATCCCACTCTCTTTTCTTAGCTGAAATGAATTCATTGAAAATATGTTCACCAAGAGCTTCTTTAGCAACAGGACTTTTCTCGAGCAAATCAAGAGCTTCTTCCAAACTGCCCGGTAAAGAATCTATTTTCATTTTCTTTCTTTCTTTTTCAGTCAAGTGATAGATGTTTGTTTCAGCAGGCGCAGGCGGATCAATTTTATTCTGGATACCGTCTAAAGCTGCTGTCAATATTGCAGCGAAAGCCATATATGGATTACAGCTAGGATCCGGTGATCTTAACTCAACTCTTGTGCCAGGACCGCGTTTTGCAGGAACTCTTAAAAGAGCGCTTCTGTTAGCAGCTGACCATGCCAGATAAACAGGTGCTTCATAACCAGGAACTAAACGTTTATAGCTATTTACTGTAGGATTAGTAATAGCAGCAATACCTCTTACGTTTTTAAGAACTCCGCCAATTGCCCAGAGAGCTTCCTGGCTAAGTTGATATGGTTTTGATTCATCAAGGAAAGCATTTTTACCGTCTTTATTAAGAGAGAAGTTGCAATGCATACCTGAACCATTAACGCCAAAAATTGGTTTTGGCATAAATGTTGCATGTAAACCGTATTTAGCTGCGATTGATTTAACAGCAACTCTAAAAGTAACAACATTATCAGCTGTTGTTAAAGCATCGCCGTATTTAAAGTCAATTTCATGCTGACCTTCAGCAACTTCGTGGTGACTTGCTTCGATTTCAAACCCCATATCCTGAAGAGTATGAACCATCTCAGCTCTAAGGTCTTCTCCAAGATCCTCAGGTCCTACATCATAATATCCTGCAGCATCATGAGTTACAGAAGTTGGTCTTCCATTTTCATCTTTTTTGAAAAGAAAAAATTCAGCTTCAGGACCGAAATTAATTGTATAACCGAGTTTTTTTGCTTCTTCAAGAACTCTTTTTAAATTGGTTCTAGGACAACCTTCAAAAGGTGTTCCATCAGGATTATAAATATCACAAATCAACCTTGCAACATTTGAGCCTTCTTTTCCTCTCCAAGGAAGGATACAGAATGTTTTTCTATCAGGAAAGAAATACATATCTGATGTTTCAATACTTCTAAAACCTTTAATTGAAGACCCATCTAACATAATTTCGTTATTAAGGATGTTATCAATCTTGTCAGCAGGAACAGCCATATTCTTAACTTGACCGTTAATGTCAACAAATTGTAATCTGACGAATTTAACGTTGTTTTCTGTAATCAATGACTTGATTTCGTCTTTTGATAACTCTTTACCGCTTGGTATAAATGTAGCACTTACCATTTTTTGCCTCCTTAAAATGATTTAACATAACCATTTGAGCATATATTACTCTTTAAATAAAAATATTTCAAATTTAAACTAGCTACTTAATCCGTCTCAATAAATATATATACATATGTTTATATAACATCATTATTACCGGTCAAGCATGGGGATAATTTAGCAATATCAGAAATCAACCAACTTTTTGATGTTTTTGTTTAAAAAATAGTTAAAAAGCTTGATTTTTTTGAAGATAAAATTTGTTTTTTCAAAGATAAATAAAATTTTAGGGTTTTTTAAACTATTTATTTAGTTTTTATGAATTTAAAAATTAATTTAAAAATCCGTAACATTTCTTTTTAAGTGTATATTAAACGTTTAATATAAAGTGTATATAAAGCACTTGTTTTTCACTTAACAAAAAAGAGTATAAACGACACTTAATATATCTTTGTACAAAAGGGTTTTGACGGTACTTTTGTATCAGAAATTTAATGAACAAATGTAACAAAAGGATGTGTTTTTACATACTTCATATTTACTCAATATATATTAAATATATAGAAAACCTCATTTTTTCATAAAACCAAAAAGTTAACAATAAACCCATGTTGAAACCCGTAAAAAACATGGTTAATATGAATAAGTTGGTTAAATCAAGATGCCTTACCGTTGTGATGAGTTAGTAGTTTAAACAAGGGAGTTCTGAATGGGTAGCAGAACAAATCGAGCCATTGATAGTGCGATCGACAAAAAGCTTAATAAAAGCTTTATCATTAAATCACCCAGAAATCAGTTATTAAAATTTGCTAATTATTGCGCAATCAAAAATTATGATGCGATCAAACATGCAAGCTTAATTTCTGACCTAGTGGGCGTAAATTCTTTAATCGCAAAAAGAGACGACTACGACAACGAAATCTGCAACTTCCTCAACTACAAAGTTGCAAAAACTCAAAGTTCATTTAACATCTTAAGACTTTTCAAACCCGGTGAAATTTTAAGTACCGTTATTAGTTGCTAACCGCGAAGCGGGAATTAAAGCCGAAGCGGCTGTGATGAGCAGGCAGTGCAAGCTAAACTTATTCTAAAAACAACTATACGGAAATTTTAAATTTTATTTTTCTCGGATTGGAAGTCTAAATTCTTCACGAAATCTATAGACCTGTCAGCAAGAAGCTTATTTTTAAGCTTCTTGTCTTTTTTGGTCTTTTTATCGAGCTCCATAGGAGGTAAAATTCCCCAGTTGCTATTAATCGGCTGAAAATTCTTGTGTTCCTGACAGGTGATATAAGAAGTTAAAGCTCCTAAAATAGATACGGGTTCCAGTTTTAACAATTTTTCATTGTTTATAAGCCTGCCCATATTAATTCCTGAAAGAAGTCCTGTGGCAACAGACTCTGTATAACCTTCAACGCCGCTTATCTGCCCTGCAAAAAACAAGTCTTGTCTTTTTTTTGACTGCAATGTCGGCTCAAGCACTGACGGACTGTGAATAAAAGTATTTCTGTGCATTACACCGTATCTAACTATAGAAGCATTTTCAAGTCCGGGAATACTCTGAATAAGCTCTTTTTGGGCTCTCCATTTTAAATTCGTTTGAAATCCCACTAAATTATACAAAGTTGCAGCTTTATTATCCTGTCTTAGCTGAACCACAGCAAAGTTTTTCGCATTTGTTCTTTCATCAATAAGCCCTACTGGCTTTAGAGGACCGAACCTCAAAGTATCTTTTCCTCTTGAAGCCATAACTTCTATCGGCATGCAGGATTCAAAAAACTTTGCATCCTTTTCAAATGTTTTAAGTTCTATTTTTGGGGAAGTTGTGAGGATTTCGTAAAACCTGTCGTACTCTTCCTGATTCATTGGGCAGTTTATATAAGCCGCTTCGCCTTTATTGTAGCGGCTTGCCCAGAAAGCTTTATCAAAATTCACTGAATCTTTCTCAACTATTGGCGCAATTGCATCAAAGAAATACAGGTTATCAGCGCCTGTAAAGCTAATGATTTCTTTCGTCAGTCCTTCTGAAGTCAAAGGTCCTGAGGCAATAATCACAGGAGAATTCGAAGGAATTTCGGTGATTTCTTCATTAATAACCTTAATATAAGGATTTGATTTTATGGCGTTTGTGATTTTTTCGGCAAAAATATCTCTGTCGACAGCAAGCGCATTTCCGGCAGGAACGCTGCTTTCGTCGGCAAATTTCATGAGGAAAGAGCCAAGTAATCTTAATTCTTCTTTTAACAATCCGCTTGCTGCCCCTATATCATTCGAGCCAAGGCTGTTAGAGCAAACAAGTTCTCCTAATTTATCTGTCTGGTGTGCGCCTGTTGTTTTTTCAGGGCGCATCTCATACAATTCGACATTTATATTATTTTTCGCAAGTTGCAAAGCCGCTTCTGACCCAGCCAAACCACCGCCTATTATTTTTACTTTCATTATTATTCTCCCGGGAAATATTTTATCATATATAAACCTGTATTTTGAATTTTTGCTGCCAAGGGAGAGCCGGGCATAAAAAGCCTGCAGGCTTTTTATGCCCGGCTCTCCCTTGTACTCCTGTGTGAGATTTCCCCTCCGATTGTGTTCCTCTGGCATTATAACATTCGGTTAAAAATCAGGTTGTTTTTTTATGCACGGTTAATATAGTTAGTGATTTAAAATCCTGTTATATTAAAGAGGTACAGCGTTTTGATGCAGAGATAGTCCAGACTTTTGAATGGATAATCCAGATTTTTTGAGGTATTTGTTTTGTTTATAAAAGGGTCTGCTACCCTTTGTCCGTCTTCATTTTCTTTACTGCAAAGAAAATGAACATCCGATGATTTTGAGATGAAAGAAAAAATCACTGGCTGGCTTCAGTTAGACATACTAAATAAATATTAATTGGTGGATTTAAACCCACCCTACTAGCTGGATAGATTCTTCGGACTAAAGCCCTCAGAATGACATTTCTAGGATTCATGCGGTTTTTCACTAACCAGCAATTCAAGTTAATTAGAGATTGGGGTTATTTATGGTTTTTACAAAGGAAAATGTGAATCATCAATATAAATTTCAGGTTTTTTAGGAGAAGTTTCTACCCCTAAAATTCTTTTTGCTTTGCGTAAATCATATTTTTGGGTTAAATCTTGATGTAAATCTCTTCTGGCTTCTTCTACAAGTTTACTTATTGATGTTATAATCCTTTGGCATTTCATTTCCGGAGAGATTTGTCCTATTTTAGAAGCACTCAATTCTATTTTGTCTACATATTTCTCTTCAGTAAATTTAACAGGTCTTCCGAGAAGTACATCTTTCCAAGTTTGAGGAAGCGCCTTTTCTCTTGTTCTTGTTTTGCTTATAGGTTTTTTTACATTTACTATAATTTCAGGAACCGCTAAATCTACACGATTATAATCACCGCCTATATCTTCAAAAGTTCTTGTTACATTAATATTTACCTTGTTTCCATAGCGTTTTTCGAGCACCGGCTTTGCTTTTAGTAATTCTTTTACAAAATCCGAACCGATTTCTGCTACATCTTTATGAATGTTTACGCCCTGAAAACCTAAACTTTTGTTGTGGGCATTTGTTGTGTTGTTAATTTGCATGATTTTATTTTCCTTATTTTTTAAATTAAATTTGTAACCTTCTGAATATACAAATCATGTAAAGATAATAAATTGCTTTTTTTATTTTTCCTGTTTTTACAAAACTTTATAAAAATATTTATATGTCCGGCTAAAGCTTTTTTATTTCGCTGTCTAAAGTCAGCGTCTTACTTTTATTTTTTTAGAAAAAATATAAAGTAAGCAAAACAAAAAACTTTAAAATTTAAGTTTCTTGTTTTTTAGACTCACTGGTGATTAAAGCTTAAATTCAACGCACGCCAAAACTCGCCCTTTTGGGGACTCAAACATTGGCTATAACATTTATACCCGTTCGTCAAAAACTACGAAACACGACACGCGTGTCAAGGGGGCAAGATCGCTGCACCATTAAGCCTCCTTGAAAACCCCCATTGCAAAGGTTTATACAATTTAAATATTTTACCGTCGGGCGCCCATTAGCGAAAGCTCCGTAATATTTCGGCTTGCGTTCCGAAGTCGAGCCCGTCTTGTTTGAGGGGCTTGTCCCCGAGTTACGGGCGGCAAACAACTGTAAACCAAAATCATAAGCAAGCCTAAAATATAGGAGCTTAAGTGTGGGCTAAAGTTTTCTTTTGCTTCGTTTTCTTTTGCATCAAAAGAAAATGAAGGCGGGTGCAGGGGTGCAGCTCCTGCTATAAAAACTATTCCTTATTTAGTATCTTCTAAAATTATATTCATAGCTTTAAAATTAGCCATTAAAAAGCTTGTTTCCTCTGTAATAGAGTTCAATCTTGCCTGTATATTTTTTAAATGCTCAATTAAAATTTCTTTTTGCAAATTTGTGATTGTTGACATTTCTTCTTTCGACATAATCATCCACCTTTTATTTTTAATAGTTATTAACTGGTATTTAATTATTAATAACAGGTAGATAAATACTTTGTCAAGAGGTTAAAATTAACTGGTTATGGATAAGAATTTTAACCTTGAAAAAAGATTTGGCTGTAAATTAAGCTATATCAGAAAAGAAAGAAAGCTATCCCAGATGAAATTGGCTGAGATCGCTGGATTAAATTATAATTATATTGGTCAAATTGAACGTGCAGAAGCAAATGTTACAATTAAAACCATTAAAATACTGGCAAATGCTTTAGATGTTGAAGTTAAAGACTTGTTTGATTTTAATTTTTAATGTTTTTAAGATTTTCTTTGGCTTGTTTCCAAAAATCCTCAAGCTCGTCAATATTATATTCAGAAAGATCCTTTGGAGCCAAAGTCTCCATTACCTGAAACCTTGCCTTAAACTTTTTATTGGCTTTGATTAGAGCAATTTCAGGATCGATTTTGTGCCAGCGTGCAACATTTACAATGGAAAACAAAATATCGCCAAGCTCATCTTCCATAAACTCTTTATTGTTTTCGGCAACTTCATCTTTAAATTCTTTGATTTCGGACTCGAAACATTCCCACAAAGACGTTTCATTAGACCACTCAAAACCTGTTTTTACGGCTTTTTTGCTTAATTCCTGCGCCACTAAAAGTGCCGGCATTGTTTCTGCAATTCCTGAAAGAGCTGATTTCCGCTCGGGTTTTTCCTGCCTCTTAATTTTTTCCCAGTTAACTATTACTTCATCAGCATCTTTTACTTTCACATCGGAAAAAACATGCGGATGACGTCTTATTAACTTTTCTGTAATGGCTTTTGCAACATCTTCTATAGTAAATTTATTGACTTCTGAGGCTATCTGGGAATGAAGCACCACCTGAAGCAAAACATCTCCAAGCTCTTCCTTTAAATTATCATCGTTTTCCTTGTCGATGGCATCAAGAGCTTCATAAGTTTCCTGCAAAAGGTTTTCCCTTAAAGATTTATGGGTCTGTTCTCTATCCCATGGACAACCTTCAGGCGATCTTAAGATTGCAATTGTTTCAATAAGCTGTTTTAAGTTTTTTAATTCGTCTGTGTTCATAATAATTGTTTTACACTAAACATTAAACACAGGCAATAATTTCGGTTTGCGCAGAGCTTCTCGAATATTTTCTTCTTCTATCCATATTTGCAAAGTTTTTTTAATTTTTGAATCTGTTTTTACTTCTTCTTTTAGGATAATTGCGTATTCATAATCAAAAAATTCGATTTTTTCTCTTATATCGATGTAATATTCACGGCTGCCGCATTTTTTACAGAACTTTTCTTCAGGAACAAGCTTATTTATATAAAAATGGGCTTTTCTTTTTGTGGAACAACATTCGCATCTTAAAATTCGCCATGAAATTTTTATTTCCTGACCGCAATCAGGGCAAAAAATCCCGTCACTAAACGGATAAATCTTGTTATGATTACATTTTGTAGTGTTAAACAAAAATTTCAGCAAAATTTCTCCAATTTTTATCCCGTATTTACAATAATAAAAATAATTTCCGTCAGGTCAAAAATCCGACGGAAATTATTAAGACTATTTTACATATATAAATTTATTAATTGGTGTGTTTTGTATAACCAAGAAAATTCTTTACTTCACTTTTTTCAACTGTTTCAACTATTTGTGGCGGCTGTTTCTTTTTAGGAAAATGAAAAGGGGGAAGTTTAAAGCTGAAAACTTTTTTAATAAATCTTAGTATTGAAAGAAAAAATTCCTTTACAGCATTTAAAAAGCTTTTATCGTCAACAACAGGATCTTCGCCAATAAGTCTTTTGCCTTCATCAGAAAGCTTCAACTCATCGCTTTTTTCGCCAGTTCTGACATTTATATAACCGCTCTGTGATTTAGACCCCCCGTCATTTGCCGTGCTTGTTGCCGGTCTGATTAAATTATTTGAAGGCTTAATAGGAATTAAATCCATTGCCACTACTCCTAAGGGGTATTTAATAAATATAAAACTTTTTGAAGAAACTTTTTTAGATGTAAAGTATTCTATTTGTATAAAAACATTATACATTACAACTGTAGTTTTTAGAAGCTTAACAAATTTTAATATTAACTTTTGTTAAGATAGTGCGAAAAGTTTGGAATCAAAGTGGAATTTTTTAAACAAGGTCTTATAATTTTCCATGAAAACAGGTTAAATTGATTAAATGAAAATAGACTACCTTCAAATCATTAATAATTTTGTGAAAAACACCAAAACTTCAAGTGTTGCAGCTGAAGGCATCAATGAAACCATAAAAACAGCTTCTGAAGCTAAAAATATGCAGCAAACAAATACTTCAGCAAGTCAAAATACAGTATTAAATCAAAATATTGACGTAAGATTCAACGCCATAAACAGAATGGAGCAGGCAAAACTCATAAAAGAGCTTCTGAACCTTCCTAAAGATATTGAAGAATTTTTTAGCTTTCTTATGTACAAAAACATTTCTCCTGAAACATTAGAAACCCTGTTAAAACAAAATCAAAAACTTAATACCGCCTTAATCAAACAAACACTGGAAGAAAACTCTAAGGAATCCCTGAATAAGCTTTTGAAGCTTTTTCAGCAGGCACCCGGAGGTACTCAAAATACTGAACAAATAAAAGAAATTTTAACTTTGTTAAGTCAGGTTATCCCTAAAAAAGATGCGTCTGCTCAAGAAATACTTACGAATTTGACTCTATTATACCTACCCTGGCTGCCTTTATCTGAAAAGCAGGATATAGAAATAAGATTTGAAAAACGTGAAAGTAAAGAAGAAGAAGAATCTGAACAAACAGTGCTTGTAATTTATATAACCACAATAAATTTAGGCAGATTCAAGATTTCAATTATTCTAAACAAGGACTGTTCAGTAAAAATAGAGATAGAAAACAGGGAAAGTCAAACAGAAAACAAAAAAGAATATCTTGAAAGAATCTTAAAAGGGATAAATGAGCAGACAAGAAAGGATAAAATTAACGCAAAAACGGAATTGTTTATTTCCCAACAAAAAGAACCTTCTGAAGAAAGCAAAAGAGAAGTTATTATTTCCCCTGCAAAAGATGTTTCTCCTGTTTTAGTCATTACAGCTCAAAAAATAACAAAAATTATTCTTGAAACAGACGAAAAAATTTCACTGCTTGAAAGAAGGCAGGAAATGGTACCAAAAGAAAATTAAAGTTTTTTACAATGACAATGCCTCAAAAAAGCAAATTTCATCCATTTAGATGAAATTTTTTGGAAACATTAAAATCCTGCTCTTATATTTCCGATTACTAAGAAAGAGAGGGAATGAGTTTAAAGCCTCCAACGAAAAACTCCTCGTTTTCCGTTTCGGCTTCCTCCTTCTTTTCCTGACATTTAGTCAGAAAAAGTGGAGTCCTTACTCCCGCTTCGCAAGAGAGGGGAAAAAGCTTATGAAACTTTATGGCGGAATTGACCTGAATGATGGAGGAATGATCTCTTCTATTAGAGATATGTATCTTCAGACAGACCTTATGAATATTATTAACGATAATATTCAAGGATTTAACAAAGTCGGGTATCAAAAAAAAGTACCGGTTGTATCATCATTTGCAGAATTTATAGGTCCGAATGCTTTGTCTAAAAACGTAGACGAGCAGGTGGGCAGAATTAAAATTACAAAAAATCCTCTTGATCTGGCTTTAGCTACTGAAGGGTATTTTCAGGTCATGACTCCCAACGGAATACAACTGACCAGAGATGGAAGATTTAAGCTTGATAAAGACGGAAATCTTCTTACTATTCAGGATTATAAAGTGCTTTCAAAAGAAGGAAAATCTATAAAATTAAACGGCGTTCCAAAAGAACTTACCGATATAAAAATAGAAAAAGATGGCTTGATTAAATACCTTGATAAGACAAATTTAAAGCTCCGCGAAGCAGGGACTATTTCTATAGTTACAAGTTCAAGCGCAATTCTTGAAAATCCTGATGTTAAACAGGGTTATGTAGAAGAATCAAACGTTGCGATGCATGAAGAACTCTTTAATATGGTGCCAGTGAGACGAAATTTTGAAGCTAACAGGCAATTGTTCCTCATACAAAGTGATTCCCTGTCAAGAACTATACAAGAATTAGGCAGAGTATAAATGCTAACTTAAAAGGATTATAAAATATGACTACACTACAAGGCTCTATCTCAAAATTAATAACCAACTCAAACGCGATGTTTGAGTCTTTTGGCTATATTTCATCAAACGTAGCCAACTTAAACACCAACGGCTTTAAAGCGCAAAGATTTGAAACTTATTTGAACGTTGACGGAAGCCTTGAAGGGACTTTAAGAACGGATTATTCAAAAGGCGACCTTGTAAGAACAACCAGAGATCTTGATATTGGTGTTGATGGTGCAGGATTTGTTCCAGTAACAAACAAAGACGGTTCGGTTGCTTATACAAGAGATTGTTCTTTTGCTGTAAATTCCGAAGGCTATATTGTTTCGTCAGACGGATGGCTTGTTGCAGACGGTATTAAAATTCCTGCAAACTATCAAAAGCTTAAAATCAAACCCGATGGAACAGTTACAGTCCTTAAAACAAATGATACAACTTTTGAAACAATAGGAAAGATCCCACTTGTATCATTTAATAACCCTGAAGGACTGAAAAAACTTGAAGGAAATAAAGTAACTCCGACAGCTGATTCAGGAAAAGCAACTTTAATTGCCGATCATTCAAGCATAAAACAGGGAATGCTTGAAAAAGCAAACGTTGATGTCTTTTCTTATGTTAATGAAAGTTTGAAACTTAACGGCAGTTTGATTGCCAGCACACGGCTTGTAAAAGTTGTTGATGAAATATACAGGCAATCCATCAACTTGAGGCAATAATTAAGGCTATCATTCTGAACTTGTTTTGGAATCAGTCCTGCTTACACTTGTAGATTAAATCCCTAAAGGGATAGACCCTGAAACAAGTTCAGGGTGACAGAAAAAAATAAAATAACAAAAAAAGAGGAAAATATATGTCTTTCAGTTTAAATGGACAACTCGACAAAACAAATATGATGCTTGACTTAATAACAGTCAAACAGCAGGCTCTCAGTTCCAACATAGCAAACGTAAACACCCCCGGCTATGTTAGACAGGATATTAGTTTTCAGCAATATGTAGGAAAGTTAAACAGCCCACTTGAAACTAAAATGGCAAAAACTATAGGCCCTTGTCCATTAATTGAAGAAAGACAAGGCAAAGTAAACATAGCAGAAGAGCTTATGGCTATGCAAAAAAACTCTTTATTTTATTCTGTAGCAACAAGAAGAGCAAATTCCTTGATTCAGGAATTAAAAACTGTTGCACAAGTAGGAAAGTAGGTAATTAATGGGATTATTAGATTCATTAAATATAGGCGAATCAGCTTTAAACGCTCATGGGAAGCGCCTTGAAGTACATGCAAAAAATATAGCAAACCTTGATACACCGAATTATGTCAGAAAAATTCCTACATTAGCGGCTTTGGACGATATTTCTTTTCACGGTTTGCTCAACAGAATGAAAGAAAATGTGTTTAATACCGGAACTTTGCCTAACGTTTCCGGCGGAGTAACTCTTACAGGAGTTATCGAAGATCCGACTCCCGGAGAACTTGTTTATGCACCAGGACATCCTGATGCAGACAAAAACGGATATTATAGAAGGTCAAACGTCAATCCTATGATTGATATGGCAGATTCATTACTTACATCAAGAGCCTATGAAGCAAACATTGCTGTAGTTTCAATTACAAAAGCAATGGCTCAGAAAGCTGTAGAAATAGGAAGATAATTTTTTAAGAGGAAAAGGGGATGTTCAGTCAATCAATACAAAGCATGATACAGTCTGCTAGCATTAAATCGGCTCAGGAAAGGGTTTTGCAGATAGAATCAATTCTTGCCGGTCAAACAAAATCAATTTCTCCCGCAATGCCTGCAATTAACGGCAATCAAGAAGCAAATCTTCCCAAATTCGCTGATTTTATGAAGTTGACTCCTCCTAAAGGACTTAAATATAAAGTTGCGGAACTTCCTTCTCTTTCAAAAGGGCAAATTCAGCAACTGGTAAGCCAGGTTTCTGAAAAATATAAAGTAGATGACAAATTAGTAATGGCTTTAATCCAGCAGGAATCAAATTTTAATACTACTGCTGTTTCAAAAGCAGGAGCTATGGGCTTAATGCAGTTAATGCCAGGGACTGCAAAAACTCTGGGGGTTTTAAATCCTTTCAGCGCAGAGCAAAACATTGAAGGCGGTGTTAAACACTTAAAAAACATGCTGGATAAATACAAAGGTAACCTGATTCTTGCACTTGCCGCATACAATGCCGGCGGAGGAAGCGTGGATAAGTACGGCGGAGTGCCGCCATACAAAGAAACACAAAATTATGTCAGAAAAATTCTTGCAAATTATTTAGGGTAAAACACTCTTCATAAAAGTGATTCTGTCATTCTGAGGGCTTTAGCCCGAAGAATCTATCCAAATTACAATTATAGAAATAATTCCAAAATAGACAGATCCTTCGCTTCACTCAGGATGACAATTTTAAAAACCATAATAATAATTCAATAACCAATAACAAGAAGGGAAAGAGGAAAAAATTATGAGAGGATACGTTCCAAAATTACTTTTACAGGCTGATATAGCTGAAACAAGAGGCGTAATGGGCAGCAATCCAATGCGGCTTCAGTCATTCGGCACTTCTCCCGAAATTCCAAGTTTTACTGACGTTATGACCGGTCTCGTAAAAGAGGTTGATGCTACAGTGAAAGCCCCTGATGCTGTACTTGAAAGTGCTATGCTCGGTAACGGAGCCGATATTCATGACGTTATGATTGCTATGTCAAAAGCTGAAGTTGGTTTAAACATTACGACACAAATGACTACAAAAGTAATACAAGCGTATGAGAAAATTATGGCTATTCAGGTGTAGAATAGTATATGGATTTACAGGGTAATACTGTTTGTTTATATAAAATAAACAGATAAAATATTAGAGAAGGGTTGTCAAAAAGTGAATCCTCAAGCTTTATCTCAAAATAAACCGGCTTTAATAGGTATAATTGTAACGATAATAGTTGTAATTGTATTTGCTGTTTTTATGATGTCTTCTTCAAAAGGTTCAAAAGAAGAAGCTATAAAATCACCTGAAATTAAAGAAGAAGTTCCTCTTATGACAACTGATAGCGTAGGAAAAGCTCTTGAAATACAGGCTTTGCTCGCACAAGAGGGAATTGCAGTAAGAAAAGGCGGGAAAGGTTCTAAAATTGAGCTTGTTCTTTCTCCTAAAGATAACATCACCGAAGACCAAAAAGATATGGCTATAATACATATTGTAAAAAGCGGTCTTATGGATAAAAACGTAGGACTTGAAGTTTTTGACAAGGGTGATTTTACTTCCTCAAGAGAAGATAAAAGAATCAGGCTTTCAAGAGCAATTAACGGCGAACTTGCAAGGCTTATAAAAAAATTACCCGGAATAAACGATGCTTCTGTTTTTGTTTCAATACCTAAAGATACCATTTTTACCGCTATGCAGCAGCCTGCTACAGCAACCATTCAACTTGTGGTTGATTCTTCCGAAGACAAGCTTGACAGAAATATTATAAAATCAGTAATTAACCTTATAATGGGCAGTGTTGACAATCTTTTGGCTGAAAACATCTCCATTACAGATACAAACGGAAACGTTTATTCTAGCGTGGAAGACGCCAGCGCTAATATGCTTGACATGCAGGAAGAAAAAGATACCTACATGAAGAGAAAAATAAACGCCCAGCTCGACAGGTTGCTTGGGAAAGGCAATTATGTTGTCACAGTAAGCACTTATTTAAGAGAAATTCCTGTTGAAACCGCTAAAATAACTTATAATCCTCAGGATTCTACTGTGGGAAGCAAACAAAAATTCACTGAAGACCTCGGTGACAGATCTCAAGACAGAAGCAAAATGAGCAACGCAGTAAGTTCTTTCTTACCAGGAGGTCTTCCTTCTCCTGAATCAAGCCAAAACAGGAATTACGCAAGAAATGCAGAAGAATACAGTTATAAAGTCGGTCAAACACAAACAACAGAACTTAAAAAACCAGGAATACTTGAAGAAATATCAATTGCAGTTACTATAAATCAGGGTTCAATTCCTGCCGAGATGACTATAGAGCAGCTTAAAGGACTTATTGCCAGAACAGCTAACCCTAAAGCAAGCGCGCAAAATGTTGAAATAGCCTTTGCTGATAATATAAACCCTTATCTGGCAAACGAAAGACCTGTTCAAAAACCGGAGCCTGAAAATTCAGGAAATCCATGGTGGACAGTAGCAGCTTTATTGGGCGGAGGCTTGATATTAGGGCTTGCATTCATTGGAGGAAGAACTAAAGATGCAGCTTCCAAGCAACAAAGAGAGATCGATCATCTTTTAGAAAGAACTGTAAATCAGGAAAAAGCTTTACAGGATGCTCATCAAAAAACAAATCAGCTTCAAAATATGCAGCAGCAAATGTATCAAAATTTGACAACGGCTCAACAGCAACAGCCACAAGCTGCTATTCCTGATCTCAGAAGTACAATTCAAGATATACAAGAAAATATTGAAGAAGATATTGACGAAAAAGAATTTGCAACAACTTTAAAAAGCTGGATAGAAACTTCAAATTAATAAAAAACTAAGGGCAGAGGAGTAATATAGTTGGCTATAACAACTTTAAATTCTCAGGAATTTGCAAAAGATCTGGCTCAACAGGCTATAAATTATGTACCTGCTGATTTAACAGATGAGCAAAAAAATTATGTTGCCAAAAAGGTCTTTGAATTCAGCTTAATAGCTGGTAATCATCTCCTTGAACGCTTTAATCAGCAGCTTGATGATGAACAGGCCAGAACTATCGTTCAATTTATTGGTGAATGGACTTTTCATAAAAATATTGACATTATAAGAGCTGATATTCCAACTGAACACTGGGCTGAAATTCTTCAACAGGTGGCTTTTGCTGCTTTACAGGTTGCCATACAATCATTTATAGAAAAACAAGATCAGACAAAAATTGCCGCAACTATAGAATTACAAGTTACAGCTGCTTATGAATCATGTATAAACGGTCTTGCAAAGGCTGGGGTTATACCTGAAGAAAAAGTTAACGAGGTTATCTCTTATTCCAACGTTGACAGCATGGCAAAAGAGTCTGGTGCTGCTACAATTGAAGATGAAGATAAGATTATAAAATATGCTGCAGTAGCTATAGTATTGAAAAAAATGTCAAAAGAAAAAGTTGATAGTATTCTTTCAAACTTTAGTCCTGAAGAACAACAAAAAATAAACTCTTATTTAAATATAGAAGGTCTTGAGCAAAAAATAGATCCTTCTTTGGTATATCAATACTTGACCGACCTGAAAAAAAGTGTCGCAAATATTGCAAGACCTAAAATAACAGAAGTTGTCGCAGGAATAAAAGCTTTGAAAAAAAGATTTAATGACGAAGAAATCTTTAATACATTGAGCTATGAAAGATCTTTAGTTTGTGATTATGTGGAAACCTGCCTTTTTGAAAGCACATCAAAAGCTTTAAAAGTTGAATTTTCTCCTTACATTGCTAAAATATTATATAATTACGTTAAATCAAAGCTTGCTCCACAAAATTAGCTCAAAGCTATCAATGAACTTTTGTAACAAAATGGCATTTTTTATCCGATAACAGTAAAATAAAAAATGAGTAACCGTGGTTAAAATGCCGATATGATTATCAAAAAAAATAAAAACAATTCAAACGATCCTTCAAATCCAAATCAACCCAAACAAAAAGTTGATTTGAATTCCAAACCTGTTGCAAAAAAACCTCCTATTCCTGCATTTCAGCAGCCTTTAATAAAAGAAAGACAGGAAAGACGAAGAGGAGACAGAAGAAGGGGCTATAGACGTACTGAAGACAGGAATCTTATTTCAAGAGCGCAGGAAGAAGCCAATGCAATAAAAGAATCCGCGGCAAAAGAAGGGTTCGATTACGGTATTGAACTTTCAAAAGAAGAATTGAAAAAACTAAATCAAGCTATTACGGAGCTTCTTCAAACTAAAGAAAAAGCAATGGAACAAGCTGCTCCTGATATTGCTTTTTTAGCGGTGAAAGTTGCCGAAAAAGTTATAAAAAAACAACTTGAAATTGATGACTCAATTGTCTTAAATATTGTATCGGAGGTTATAAAGACTTTAGGCAAAGGCGAAACAAACATCTTAATCAAAACAAACCCTGCTGATATGCAATCAATTCAGGAAAATATTCCTGGTTTATATCCTTATGGTGATTCTAATACTCAAATTACCGTAATTAAAGACGAACAAGTAGACTGGGGAAGCTGTATTGTGGAAACCAAAAGCGGAATAATTGATGCCAGATTTTCAACACAGCTTCAAATTTTACAAAAGGCCCTTGAAGCAGGCTTATAATCAATTTAAATTAAAGAAATAAAAAAGGAGAAAATTTGGCTCAAGCGCAGGGACAAAGAGGAATGTTCGGAGAAATACTGTTCGGTATATTTGTACTCGGACTTATTGTAATCCTTATTGTTGAGCTGCCTGCCTGGGTTATAGATATTTGCATCAGTTTAAATATTACTCTTGGCATAGTTCTTATGGCTATGTCACTTTATGTACAAAGACCTCTTGATATGGCTGCTTTTCCATCTGTTATTCTTATCGGAACATTGTTCAGGCTTGTACTTTCTATTGCGGCGACGAGAGTTATTCTTACAAAAGCAGAAGGCGGCAAAGTTATTGAAACTTTTGGCGAGTTTGTAACAGGAGGAAGTCTGATTGTAGGCTTTGTAATCTTCCTTATCATTACCCTTGTTCAGTTTCTTGTAATTACAAAAGGTTCTGAACGTATAGCGGAAGTTTCTGCAAGGTTCGCACTCGATGCTATGCCGGGAAAACAAATGACCATTGACTCTGATTTTAATCAGGGGCTTATTTCTCCTGAAGAAGCAATAAGAAAAAGAGAAGATCTTCAAAGAGAATCGTCTCTATACGGTGCTCTTGACGGTGCTATGAAGTTCGTAAAAGGGGATACGATCGCGGGCATTATTATTACAATAATAAATATCATAGGAGGATTAGCTGTAGGCGTTTTGACAATGGGAATGCAACCCGGTGACGCAGTTGAAACCTTTACAAAATTAACAATAGGTGACGGTCTTTCAGCCCAGCTTCCTTCGCTATTAATGGCTATATCCTGCGGTATTACAATGACCAGAACCACCGCTGCAAATACAAGTTTGGCAAAGGATATAATGGCGCAGGTTTCAAATAAACCAAACAGTCTATGGCTTGCCGGAGGTTTTCTGTTTTTTATTGCTGCAACTTCATACTGGACAGGTTTTCCATGGTTTACTTTTTTAGTCATTGCTATAATTCTTTTCTTTACTGCATTTACAGTTCTTATTCAACACGATGTGCAAAGCCAATATAGTGAACTGGAATCTGTAAAACAGAATATGCAGGATCTTGTTAATCCTAACAAAATGTATGAACGTCTTGGAGTTGATATTCTAAGTTTACAAGTCGGAAACGGACTTCTTTCCATAGCTGATCCTGAGCAAGAGGGACAACTTCTTGCTAAAATTGCGGCTTTGAGACAAAGAATGACAGATGAATTCGGGTATATTATTCCCAGTATAAGAATTATGGATAGCTCTGCCATTAGTGACAACGAGTATCTGATTTCTATAAGAAATAATTCTGTTGCAACCGGTTTAGTCTACCCTGAAAGGCTTATGGTTATAGCAGATCAATGGGAAAGCTTTGGTAAAGCTGTTCCTAATGATGTTGTCACCGGAGTTGATCCGACTTATCAACAGCCTGTATACTGGATAAAACCCGAACAGCTTCAAGAAGGCGAAAGAATTATGGGCATTGATGCTACAGATGCAATTGTTTCACATTTGCAGGATAGTTTACGCAGATATGTAGACGAAATTATGACAAAAACCGACGTTATTAAACTTATGGAGCTTGTCAAAACTCAAGATCCTACCCTTATTAATGATCTTGTGCCTGCTATTATTTCAACCAGCGACCTTCGCAAGATATTTGTCAATCTGTTACGCGAAAAAGTTTCCATTAAAGACATTATATTTATATTTGAAAGGCTTTGCGACTTTGCAAGGTTCTCTAAAGAGCCTGATATTCTTTCAGAAAGATTACGCGCGGCACTTGGAAGACAAATATGTCTTGGCAATGCAACCAATGATAAAGTTCTTCATGTTGTTACACTTTCGCAAGAATGGGAAAAAATTCTTGATGATTCCTGTCAGAGAACAGAACTTGGAACTATGTTCCTGTTAAATCCTCTACAGGTACAGGAATTGATTGAATATGCCGCAACTGTTCTTATGAGAGCACATCAAACAATAGGTCAACAGCCTGTGATACTTTGCTCGCCAAGAATCAGGCTTCCTCTTTATCAGTTACTTGAAAGACATATTCCGACCGTCGTTGTTCTTTCTTACAGCGAACTTATAACTGATATTAGGGTCGAACAGGTCGATATAATTGGCGAAGAAATGATGAGTTACAGTTAATATGCACATTTCAAAAGATAAAATCTCTCAAATAAAAGACAAAGCTCTCGACATAATTAATATTACAGAAACCTTTCAATACAAGGGGACTGTATCTAAACTCCTTGGATTAACCGTTGAAGCAAAGCTTCCAGGGTTAAAAATAGGTGATTTGTGTTTTATAGAAACTGCTGACGGTTCTAAAAAACCAGCTGAAGTTGTTGCCTTTAAAGGTGATGCCGCACAGATGCTGCTTCTTTATGATGGCGGAGGAATTGCGCAGGGAAGTCTTGTAACCTCCACGGGAAAACCTATTATGGTTCCTGTAGGAGATTTTTTACTGGGAAGGCTTATAAATCCTCTTGGTGCACCACTTGATGGAAGACCTTTAGATACGTCGAATGCGACTTATGTTTCTGTAGAACACGATCCGCCTGATGCATTTACTCGTCCCATTATAAAAAACAAGTTTTCTACGGGAGTAAGAGCCATTGACGGCATGCTTACACTAGGAGCAGGTCAAAGGATGGGGCTTTTTGCAGGCAGCGGAGTAGGAAAAAGCACAATGCTCGGTATGATTGCCAGAAATTCAGAAGCAGATGTAAACGTGATGGCGCTTATCGGAGAGCGGGGAAGAGAAGTTAAAGAATTTATTGAAAACTCTCTTGGTCCTGAAGGTATGAGAAAATCAGTCCTTGTTTGTTCAACCGGAGACCAACCACCTCTTATCAGAATGAAAGCCCTTCAAACAGCAACTGCTGTCTGTGAATACTTTAGAGATCAAGGGAAAAAAGTATTTTTAATGACGGATACTGTTACAAGATGCGCTATGGCAGGAAGGGAAGTTGGTCTTTCTATAGGAGAGCCTCCTACAATGAAAGGTTATCCACCTTCTATCTTTTCATGGCTTCAAAAAATTCTTGAAAGATCCGGCGCAAGCCCTAAATGGAAGGTGACGACATTAACGACCCCGTAGTAGATACTGTAAGAGGTATTGTAGACGGCCACATATTCCTTTCGCGTAAAGTTGCGGAAATGAACCATTATCCTGCTATTGACGTTTTAGGAAGTGTCAGCAGGCTTTTTACTGAAATATGCGATCAGGAGCACATGGATGCTGCTGCCAAGATGCGTAAAATACTTGCTATGTACAGAGAAAATAAAGATTTGATTGACGTTGGCATGTACCAACCAGGTTCAAATCCTCAACTTGATCTTGCTATCCACATGATGCCAAGCATTAATGCTTTCTTACAGCAACGAACTGCTGACTCTGTGAATATGAACGGCACAATAAATACTATAAAACAAATGATGGCTGATATTAACATCTAAGGAGAACGACTAAAATATATGTTTGATAAGATAAAAAAAAGAGACGGCATTGTTATTGATTTTGAGCTGGAAAAAATCACGAATGCTATTTCTAAAGCCGGCAAAGCAACAAATGAATTTGATATAGAAACTGCCCATGACCTTGCTTTAAAAGCTATAAGCCTTGCACATAAAGTTCTGAATACTCAAATTCCTTCTGTTGAAGAAATTCAGGATATCGTTGAAGATACTCTGATGGATTCTCCTTATCATAAAACAGCAAGAGCATACGCTATTTATAGAGATCAGCATATTAAATTACGAGAAATAGTTAATCAGGATAAAATTGAGCTTATTGATAAATATCTTGACCAGCTGGATTGGAAAGTCAAGGAAAATAGTAACATGTCTTTTTCTTTGCAAGGGTTAAACAATTATATTTCTTCTGAAGTCAATAAAACATACTGGTTGAACAAGATTTATTCTAAAGAAGTAAAAGAAGCAAACCTTAACGGAGATTTCCACATTCATGATTTAAATGTACTCTCTGTTTACTGTGTTGGTTGGGATTTAAATGATTTATTAATGGAAGGATTTAAGGGAGCGCCTGGGAAAATTGAAAGTAGACCGCCCAAACGCTTCAGAACTGCTCTGGGACAAATGGTTAATTTCCTTTTTACGCTTCAGGGAGAATCAGCAGGAGCCCAAGCTTTTTCAAACGCGGATACTCTTCTTGCGCCTTTTATAAAATATGATAATTTAAGCTATAAAGATGTTAAACAGGCATTACAGGAATTTGTTTATAATTTAAACGTGCCGACAAGGATTGGTTTCCAGACGCCTTTTACAAATATTACGCTTGATCTTGTTGTGCCTTCTCATTTGGCTAATCAAAATGTAATTATCGGCGGAAAAATAATGGAAACAACTTATGGAGAATTTCAAAATGAAGTTGACATCTTTAATAAGGCTTTCCTTGAAGTGCTTATGGAAGGCGATGCAAAGGGAAGAGTGTTTACTTTCCCAATTCCGACTTACAACATAACAAAAGATTTTGACTGGGATAACCCTAATCTTAAAGGATTATGGGAAATTACCGCAAAATACGGGATTCCTTACTTTTCAAACTTTGTAAACTCTGATATGAAGCCGGAAGACACTCGTTCGATGTGTTGCAGGTTAAGAATTGACAACAGGGAACTTATGAAAAAAGGCGGCGGTTTGTTTGGTGCTAACCCTCTTACAGGTTCTGTCGGAGTTGTAACAATCAATCTTGCAAGGTTGGGGCTTTTATCAAAAGATGAAGATGACTTCACTGAAAGACTTGAGCATCTTATGGAACTTGCAAAAAATTCTCTTGAAGTTAAAAGAAAAATCCTTGAAAGGTTCACAGATCAAGATCTTTATCCTTATTCAAAGTTTTATCTCAGCGATATAAAACTACGGGACAAACTGTACTGGAAAAATCATTTCTCCACTATTGGAATTTGCGGTATGAATGAAGCTTGCGAGAATCTGTTTAAGGAGAATATGGCTTCCGAAAAATCAAATCAGTTTACCTTAAAAGTTCTTGACTTTATGAGAAACAAACTTGAGGCTTATCAGCAGGAAACAGGCAATAACTATAATCTTGAAGCAACACCTGCAGAAAGTGTTTCTTACAGGTTTGCCAGTCTTGATAAAAAAACATATCCACAGGGTGTCTGTGCTAATGAAAAAGAATTTCAGGATGGAGCAGAGCCTTTTTATACAAATTCCACTCAACTTCCGGTTATGTATTCTGATGATGTCTTTGAAATACTGGATTTGCAGGATAATATACAAATAAAATACACGGGCGGAACTGTTTTACATATTTTTGTCGGTGAAAAAATAGAATCTGCTGAAACAGTAAAAAATCTGGTCAGAAAAATCTGCAATAATTATCATTTGCCTTATTTTACAATTACTCCAACCTTTAGTATATGTCCTTCTCACGGATATATAGCAGGCGAGCATGTTAATTGCCCTGAATGTTCTTGTATTTGTGAGGTTTATTCGCGTGTTGTAGGGTATTTAAGACCTGTAAATCAGTGGCATAAAAGCAAGCAGGAAGAATTTAAACTCAGAAAAACCTTTAAAATTAATGCTTTATGATTATTGGCGGATTTCAAAAATTTTCACTTCTTGACTACCCTGATCAAATTTCAGCCATAGTTTTTACGCAGGGCTGCAATTTTCGCTGCTCATACTGCCATAACAAAGAATTACTGGAAAAAGAACCTTCTAATTCAACGATAGACCCTCAAGAAATTTGGGATTTCTTGAATAAAAGATGGAAACAAATTGATGCGGTTGTAATTACAGGCGGAGAGCCAACTATTCAGCCTGATTTAATTGAATTTATGCAAAAAATAAAAGCATTAGGGTTTTTAGTTAAGCTTGATACAAACGGGAGCAATCCTGAAGTTATAGAAGAAATTATAAAACTTAAACTGGCTGATTATATTGCTATGGATATAAAAGCCCCTCTTGAAAAATATCAGGATATAACAAATTCAGGAATTGACACAGAAAAAATAGAGAAAAGCATTAATTTAATTAAGAATTCAGGAATTAAATACGAATTTAGGACGACTATTTTAAAAACACAATTAAGCAAAGACGATATTTTGCAAATAAAAGACCTTGCAAATGGTGCAAGGCTCTGGTTTTTACAAAAATATATCCCTTCCAAAAACTTATCAAATAATTCGCAAAATGAATTAAATTATTCAAATGATGAATTTGAAACACTTCTAAAAAGCATTAAAACTAGCGTTTTAGAATGTTTTATAAGGTAAAACATAATTAAACGTTAAGAATGTATCCGCCGTTTTCTGCGTTAACAAGTATATTTCCGGCAATTTTTTTTCTTAAATTCCTTATATACTTATAAACATAATCATTAGGCAGGTTTAAAATCTTTGCTATTTCATTTGCAAATACTTTTCTTTTTTTGTTCTTGCAGAAATAGTTAAAAACAACTTCTTCTCTTTTATTTAGCTTTTCTTTGAAAGAAATTTTTATTTCTATATCAGGTTTTTGAGGTGCTTCAACTGCTTCGACTACTTCGATCACTTCGATCACTTCATCTACTCTTTTATTAAGTATATCGTGAAGATCATTGGTTTCTTTTTCAGCAGAAACAACTTTACCAAGCCTTTTTGCATAATCTTCAAGTGTTATTCTTTCTGTAGACCTTCTCCAGTTTACAATATCTTCTTTTGTCAGAACTGCGGTCATCTTTTACTCCTTTATTTGACTTTTTCGTTTAATATTAAGTGCAACAAACATATGTACTCAACAAAATTGTGATATGCTTACATATATAGTAAAAACCTAAAATTAGACAAAATTGCGTATTTTTATATAAAATTAATGTTTTGTAATAAATTTATTAAAACATAAAAATTTGTGGATTATTACTTATATTTACAAGTTTAGGCTATAATGTAACATAATATTTTAATAGTGGTATAAAAATATGAAAGTAGTTATTTTAGCCGGCGGTTTTGGAACAAGAATTACCGAAGAAAGCCAATATAAACCAAAGCCTATGATAGAAATAGGTGAATATCCCCTATTATGGCACATAATGAAGCTTTATTCTCATTATGGTTTTAACGATTTTATTATTTTATTGGGCTACAAAGGATATGTAATCAAGGAGTATTTTGCAAATTATTTCTTGCATAACTCTGACGTAACAATAGATTTGAAAAATAATTCTCTGGAAATAAATCAGGCAAACGTTGAGCCCTGGAAAATAACTCTTGTTGACACGGGGATTGATACTTTAACAGGCGGAAGAATTAAAAAAGCCCAAAAATACATACAAAATGAAACCTTTATGCTTACTTACGGAGATGGCATAGGGGATATAAACATTCCAGAATTGATAAAATTCCATAAAGAACATAAAAAACTTGCCACTATTACAGCGGTTCAGCCTTCGGGAAGATTCGGGGCTTTGAATCTTAACGATAAAAATGACGTAATACAATTTCAGGAAAAACCAAAAGGTGATGATGCATGGATAAACGGCGGATTTTTTGTTCTAGAACCCGGCATATTTGATTATATTGAAAGTGATGTTCTCTGGGAAAAACAACCTATAGACAAACTTGCAAAAGACAATCAGCTTTCAGCTTACAAACACAACGGTTTTTGGAAACCAATGGACACCCTGCGGGATAAACAGGAACTTGAAAACCTCTGGCAAAATAATAATGCCTTATGGAAAATATGGGAGAATTGACTTTTTAAAATAGCTGGTGATAAAAATAAAAAATAGAGGTTTAAATGAGCCATTTTTTTAATCAGACTTATAAAAACAAAAAAGTTTTAATTACAGGTCATACTGGATTTAAAGGATCATGGCTGAGTTTATGGCTTACGCTTCTTGGCGCTGAAGTTGTTGGATTTTCGCTTTCTCCCAATACCGAGCCGAATTTGTTTAATGTCCTGAACCTTGAAAAGCATTTGACAAGTATTATCGGCGATATAAGGGATAAAGAAGCTCTTGGAAAAGTTTTAATTCAATTTAAGCCTGATTTTATCTTTCATCTTGCAGCCCAGCCTCTTGTAAGACGCTCTTATCAAGAACCTCTTTTAACTTTTGAAACAAACATCATGGGGACTGTAAACCTTCTTGAAGCTGTAAGAAAAAGCAACTTTGAAGGCGTGGTCATAAATGTTACAAGTGATAAGTGTTATGAAAATACAGGATGCACTTCCAGCTTTCAAGAAACTGACCCGATGGGAGGATATGATCCTTATAGCGCAAGCAAAGGAGCCTCTGAAATTGTAACAGCTGCTTATCGAAATTCTTTCTTTAATCCGCAAAATTACGGTGATTTTCACAGAGTTACTCTGGCTTCCGCAAGGGCGGGTAATGTTATTGGCGGCGGTGACTGGTCAGAAGACAGGCTTATTCCTGATATTGTCAAAGCATTATTTAAAGAAGAAGAAATAATTATTAGAAATCCTCATGCAGTCAGACCTTGGCAACACGTTATGGAATGTATTTCAGGATATTTGCTTCTTGGAGCTAAACTTTACGAAAACCCTACTTCATATTGCGAAGGTTGGAATTTTGGTTCTGATAATAACAGCACTATGACGGTAGAAGAAATACTTTTAAAATCTCTGGAACTTTGGGGAAGTGGAAATTATAAGATAATTCCCGAAAATGCATTAAAAGAAGCAGATTTTCTCAAACTTGATATTACAAAAGCAAAAGAAAAATTAGGCTGGCAGCCTGTTTATAACATTAATCAGTCGCTTAAAAAAACTATAAGCTGGTATAAAAACTATTATTTTCAGCAGGCGGATATGTTTAAGTTTACGAAAAGCCAGATAGAAGAATATGTTGGCATTTTATCACCTGTCATAATAGGTAAAATTGAGGGTTTGCATAATGTATAACCTGTATGATAAAGCCTTGCGAAATTTAATAAAGTTTTTTGCATGTATTTATTACAAAAATGTAAAAAAAGGACAAAAATCTAAATACATTCCTGCTTCGGGAAAGGTTCTTGATGAAAAAGAACTGTTCAACATGATTGATGCAAGCCTTGATATGTGGCTTACTACAGGGCGTTTTAACGATGAATTTGAGAAAAAACTATCCGATTTCTTAAATATCAAGCATTGCTTGACTACAAATTCAGGGTCTTCGGCAAATTTGCTTGCTTTAACCGCTTTAACTTCTCACCAGCTTGGAGAAAAACGTTTAAAAACAGGCAATGAAGTTATAAGCGTTGCGGCAGGATTTCCAACAACAATAAATCCTATTATACAGAACGGTTTAATCCCTGTTTTTATCGATGTTGAAGTTGGTTCCTGCAATATTAAAATTAATGAAATAGAAAAATCAATAACAGAAAAAACTAAAGCCATTTTTATTGCTCATACTCTTGGAAATCCTTTTAATCTGGAGAAAATTTGGGAAATTTGCGAAAAATACAATTTATGGCTCATAGAAGACAGTTGTGATGCTCTCGGGGCAAAATTCAACAATAAATATACAGGAACTGTCGGGCATATTGGGACTTGTAGCTTTTATCCCGCGCACCATATAACTATGGGAGAAGGTGGAGCAGTTGTTACAAATGACAGTCAGCTTTATAAAATCCTGCTTTCTTTCAGAGATTGGGGCAGAGATTGCTGGTGTTCGCCAGGAAAAGATGACACCTGCAAAAAACGCTTTAGTTATCAAGCAGGCACTCTTCCTTATGGGTATGACCACAAATACATATACTCTCACTGTGGTTATAATATGAAAATAACAGACTGGCAAGCTTCTATTGCTTGTGCTCAAATGGATAAGCTTGAAAATTTTATTCAAAAAAGAAACAGGAACTATAAAATCCTTTATGAAGGCTTCAAAAAACTTGAAGATTATTTTATCCTGCCTGAAGTTATGCCTGAATCGGAACCATCATGGTTTGGTTTTCTTCTTTCAATAAAAGAACAGACCAATTTTAACAGGCTAAAATTAACACAATTTCTTGAAGAAAACAATATTGGAACGAGATTGCTTTTCTCGGGAAATATTTTGAGGCAACCTGTTTTTGTAAACAACCATTTTGCTTTGAGAATAAGAGATTCAGAAGTTTTATATTCTGATGAATTAACGGAAGAACATTATAAAATGTTGCCAAATACTGAATTCATTATGAATAACACTTTTTGGATAGGTGTATGGCCTGGACTTGAAGAAAAAGACCTGAATCATATACTTAAAACTTTTGAGCAATTTATCAAGATAAATATTTAAACCAGCTTTTTGTAGCTTCTTTTATGGAGTTTTCGTCCCAGACAGGGGCTTTTTTCCAGTAATCAATGTTTCTAAGGAGATTATTTACCCCGTCTTCTATTGAAACTTTTGGTTCCCAGTTTAACAATTTTCTGATTTTAGAGATGTCGGCAAAAGTACAGTCAGGTTCACCCGGTCTTTTAGGGATATAAACTTTTTCTCCACCTAACAAATCTACAATTTTATTTACGCTGTATGTGTTTCCGCTTCCTACATTCATAATTTCGTTGCAAACATTTGACTTTGCAGCCGTGTAAAAGGCATCAGCCACATCTGTTACATAAGTAAAATCTCTTGTTTGGGTTCCATCACCGACCACGGTAAAAGACTTTTCGGAAAGTTTCTGGGCAAGAAACACTCCAAAAGCTGCCCCGTAAGTTCCTGAAGTTCTTGAACGTGTTCCATAAACATTAAATAGCCTTAAAGAAACTACAGGAAGCTTATAAACTTTGCCCCAATGCATTACATATTGTTCTCCTATGTACTTTGTAAGGGCATAAGGGTACTGAGGAGCTGTTTCTGTTGTTTCAGGAGTAGGATAAACATCGGGAATACCGTAGCAGGAAGATGAAGCTGAATAGACAAATCTTTTGATATTATTTTTAACGCAGGACTGAAGAACATTGAAAGTTCCGTCAACATTTGATTTATGGTAATCAACAGGTTTTTCTATAGACGGGACAATATCTGCAAGAGCTGCTAGATGGAAAACCCAATCTTTATCTCTAAAAGAAGGTTCTATTTTTTCAAAATCAGTTATATCAGCACAAATTAATTTTAAGTCAGGATTTTCTTTTAAGTGGTCTAGGTTTTCTGGTCTTCCTGTAGAAAAATTGTCTATAACAGTTACTTCATGGTTTTCTTTTAACAATAATTCAACAAGGTGAGAGCCTATAAACCCTGCTCCTCCTGTTACAACAATTTTTTTTCTTGACTCACTCATTTTTAATCCTTATATAAAATTCACATGCATAGGCTTTGAACCTGTTTTTTGATTAATCAAGCTGTTATCTTTTTTGACTTCCCATAAAAATTCGTTGACTTTATGCTGTAAACAAAGAGTTCCACAGTCTTTTCTGGCATCGAATTCATCTGAAGCTATATATTTCATAACTTCCCAGTATCTTTCACTTTGCCAGAGTTCTTTAAATGATGTTTCTGTTATATTTCCTATATGGAATTTATCTTTGTATTTGTCGTTAAAAAGCATCCCGCATGGCGCAACAAGTCCTGATCCTGACATTTGAAGAATAAAAGGAGGTCCGAAACATTTACAATAGGGTCTTTTGCCTTTGCTTAATATTTTTGACCATTTGGCTTTCACCATATAATTTTTGGTTGAAATACTCTCGGCGTCTTTTAAAACATTAAACAAACTTTCATCATATTTATCGTAATCAACGCCTAGAGAACTGTCTTCATCATCAGAACAATGCTTAATTACAAAATAATCAACGCCCAAATCTTTACCTAATTCGGCAAGCGGGATAACATCCTCTATAAATTCAGGCATTAAAACCATTTGAAGCCCTATAGTAACTTCAAGATTATTTTTATTCTTTATTTCTACAGCTTTTTTAATTGTGTTTACGACTTTTAAATATGTTTTTTCGTCAACCCCATGGATATAAGCATATCTTTCAGGGGTTCCAGCGGAAATATTAAACCTGAGATAAGTTAAAGCCGGTAAAATTTCTTCAAGTTTCTCGTCTTTTAAGGCAAAGCCATTTGTCCCAAGAGCCATATCCAAGCCATTTGCTTTTCCTCTAAGAATTGCATCGTAAACATGCGGTGACAGAGTACTTTCTCCATCACTTACAAAGCTTACTGCCTTTACGCCAATTTCTGCCGCATCATCAAGAAATCTGAATATTGTGTCTTTGGAAAGATTATAGCCTTTATTTTCCTGAAGAGTTCCGTAACAATAAATGCATTTATATGAACAGGCTCTGGTTAAAGCACAATCAATTGTTATCGGGGCAATTTTTTCGCCTCTTCTCCAAGCTTCGAGCCTTTCTTTGTGCCATAAAAGTTTATGGCCATCAAGAATTATTTTTTCTTCATTTTTATTTACTGCTTGCATATTCACCGCTATCATTTATTTTATTTTCAAACTCTAAATTTCTTTGATATGTAATAGATTCAGGATGAAGTTTCTGGTAATTCTTTTTTGTCTCAAGCGCTTTTATATGGATAGTATAGGCTAAATTTAAATATCCTACAGCTGTCTGTACAAAAGACTTACTTGTAAGTGCTTTTGATTCTCCACTTGCTCTTTGTCCTAAATAATTAGGCACTTCTGCAAATAAATAACCTTTTCTTATAAGTTTTATAAGTATTTCAGCCTGATAGAAAAAACCGAAATTTGATAATTCTATGTCATTCAAAATTACTCTTCTGTATAAAGTGGTTCCGTTGTGATAGTTAAGTTTAATCCCGAAAGTCATGTTTATAATAAAGTTATAAATCGCTGAAATCAATCTTCTTGTTTTGTCTCTTACCTCTATATTATGAATAAAAGGAACTAATATATCTACGTTATCCATCAGATCAAAGAATCTCAAAGCATCATCGGGATCATTTTCATTATCAGCAGGAAAATAAACTACAATATCTTTTTCGGAAGACTTCATTCCATCCCAAACGCTGCGTCCAATCCCTTCAGGTTTCTTATGAGTAATTATTTTAAGGTTATCAATATTTTTAGAAAGCTCCCGTGCGATATTGGCAGTATTATCAGTGCTTCCATCATTTACTATTATTATTTCACCATTTATTTCATGCTTATTTAAAGCTGTTAATGTATTAATAACTGCTTTTTCAATATTTTTTTCTTCATTCAGGGCAGGCATTATAACCGACAGCGAATATTTTTTCATAATCAGCCTTTTTATCTAGCTTTATGATTTAAGTTTATTTAAGATAAATTTAGGTTGGTATAAATTTGTAATTAAAAAACTTACAATTATAATTGTATTATAATGAGCAACTTCGGGCAATTTTTCAAAGGAAATAAATGTATTTTTTATCTTTAATATCAGGAATAATTATTTTCATTGCTGTTTTGGCTTTGCACATAATTATTTGGAGAATTAAAAAACCTCAAAACGAAATTGTGTTTCTTTTATTTCTTTTTATAATTTTTCCTTTTTTATTCTTAATTTTTATCTTTTTTATTAATATTTTCAAAAGTTTTACAGACAATAACCTCTTATTTAGCGCATTTCTGCTTTATTTTTCTCTTTCGTGCGCATATATTCAAACATATCCCGCAGCGCGAGCAAATGCTCCTTCTCTGCAAATAGTCTATTTTATATATAAATCAAGAGCAAAAGGACTTTCTGAAGAAGAAATTATAAACAAATTCAGCATTAGCAATCTTGTTTATGAAAGAGTAGAAGATTTGATTAAAGAAAATTTTGTCTATCAACAAGATAATTCAATACTATTAACCAAAAAGGGAGTAATATTAGCAAATATTTTCTGTGTTTACAGAAGATTATACGGTTTAGACCTCGGTCAAGGATGATTTTGATGAATAAAACAACTTTTTCTTTATTATTGTTACTTTTTTCACCATTAATTTTAATGGTGTTTCATATTATTTTTGTCAGATTAAACAAAAATATCTTCAAATTTAAAATTTCCAATCAAAATACAGCTATATTTTGTGAATTAATTTTAAATATTCCGATAATTTTTATATTTTATTCATTAAACAAGTCTTTTTCTGCTGCTGCTTATGCTTTTCTTGTTTATAATTCTCTGGGATACGCATATTTTCACTTTTTTAACATGAGTGAAACTGCCAGAAGAATAAAAATACTCCTTGAAATTAAAAAAAATAAAATTTTAAAAATCGAAAACCTGACGCAGGATTATAAAAGTGATTTTATGGTCAAAACCCGTTTGCAAAGATTAATTGAACTGAATCAAATTAAAAAAATTAATGAAAAATATTTTATTAAAGGCAAAATTTTACTTTTTGCAACTCTCATGATTAGATTTTTAAAAAAAACTTTAAATTTAGAAAATAAAACCCTGTAAAAAGATATATATTTCAGTATATACTATGTTTTTTTTTGTAACAATTTTGCTGAAAAAAACCATGTTTTTTAAACTTTTACGGGGAAAAGCCGAAATATATATTATTAGATCGGATTAAAGGAAAAATAACGGGTATGATGAATTATTTTACACAATCTTTTATGTTTAATAATGATAAAAATAATGACGGTATTATTTCCTTAGCAGAATACCAAAATTATTTAAAATCCCAAAATATGCCTTTAAGTATGGCTACAAGAGCTATGACTATCTTTGAACAAAACGGTTCTGCCGGTCTTTCTCAACAGGAATTATTAGATGCTTTTACAAGTTTTGATAACAATACTGATGGTTCTTTAGATTTTAGTGAAAACCTTGATCTTCAAAATGTATTATCAGGAACAACAATAGATACATCAATAAATCAAAATAAATATAATTCATTGTTATCTAATTCTATTAATTTCTTTAAATCAGCAGATAAAGATGGCAATAGTGAAGCAACTTTAGCTGAAATTCAAAATTATCTTACTGCTAATAATTTAGATTCCAGTACCGCCGCAGCTTTTATAAATTTTTATAATCCGGGCGGAACAAGTTTTAATCTTTTACAATATCAAAAAAAATCAATCGATATGGATTTAAATAAAGACGGTCTTTTAGATGCAGTAGAAAAATATGCTTTAACTCAAGCTAATGCTGTAAAACCGCTTTCAAATCTTCAAATTAGTGCACAAAAATTAGTATCTGCTGTTGATGGTACAGAAGATAACAATGGTAACGTTATTAAAGATGGTTTAATCAGCAAAGCTGAATATACAGAATATTTAAAAAAACAAAATATGCCTTCAGGTATAGCTGATGATCTTTTTGCAACTTATAGCCCAACAGGCACTTTGTCAGCAGCACAATTAACTAACATTTATAAAAGTTTTGATGCAGATAGTGATGGTTCTTTAAGTTTTAGTGAAAGTCTTACTTATCAAAATTCTCTTTCTGATGTTAAAATTGATACTACAACAACAGCTAATCAATACAATTCCTTATTATCAAGCGCTTCTGTTTTCTTTAAATCAGCAGACACAAACAAAGACGGTAAAATAAATTTAGTTGAATATCAAAAAGTGCTTGAATTCAGCAATTATGATGTTAATGATGCTCAGGATTTTATAAATTTTTATAATCAAGATGCTGATGGCGAAGTAAATCTTTTAGAATACCTTAGTAAATCAATAGCTTTGGATACAAATAAAGACGGTAAATTAACTTCTAATACAGTTGATTCAACCGGACAAATCGTAACAGGAGAACTCAACCCTTTATTAAGCCAGTTAAGACAACTTAGCAGTATTGAAGTTGGCGCAAAAAACTTTCTTAAAGCAGTTGACGGAACAAAAGATTCTAAAGGTAAAGTTACTAATCAAGACGGTTATATTAATTATTCAGAGTATGTTACTTATTTAAACAATAATAAAATGCCTCAAAATATAGCACTAAACGTAATGGATCTTGCCGCAGATACAACTAAAGGCATCTCTTATAACGAATTAGTTAGTGCAATGCAAGCTTTTGATGATGATAAAGACGGTACTTTAAATTTTAGTGAACAACTTTCTTTCCAAAACTCTATTTCTAATATTAAATTTGATACAACAATAGCTCAAAAACAATATACAAACCTTTATAAAGCCGGTCAGTCTTTTATAGCACTTGATCTCAATAAAGATGGCGATGTTAGTTTAGAAGAATACAGAGCAGCTTTATTAAAACCAAATGCAAAAACAGGTGCAACACAACCTGAATATTATGCTGAAAATTTAATGATGATTTTTGATCAAGAAGTAAAAGATAATAACGGTTCAATTATTCAAGCAAAAGACGGTAAAATTAATCTTTTTGAATACATGCAAGGTCTTATGCAGTTTGATAAAGATAATGACGGTACACTTAATGCAGTTGAATCATTAAATTTAAAAAATACTGTTGATAATACAAAGTTATTTGATAATGTTGGCGAAATCATTACAGCAACCGATTACAATAACGATAAACTCGTTAGCAAAGATGAATATAAAGATTTTCTTATTTCAGAAGGATTACCTGCTTATTTAGCAGATGAAGCTCTTGTACAATTTGATACAGATAAAGACGGAAGCCTTAATCGCCTTGAATTAATGCAAGCTTATAAACAATTTGATATCAACAATAATAACGACCTTGATATTAATGAAAAATTATCATTATATGAATCACTTTCTCAAAACACAGTAAATCTTGGTCTTAATCAAAGCAATATTAAACAATATACAAGAATGTTTGAAGAATTACAAAGCTATATACAAGAAAATGATAATGATAATAATTCTTTAATTAGCGCAACTGAATTAAGAAAATACTTTGCAGATAAAAATCTTCCTGGCTATATTACTGATCAAGCTGTTGCACTTTTTGATACAGCAAATACACTTGGAGCAAAAGACGGAAATCTTGATCTTCTCGAATTAATGAAAATGAACCTTACATATGATGTCAATACAAATGGTACACTTGAATTAAATGAAGAATTAAGTTTATATGAAGCACTTTCAGACGTTACATTAAATGCAACAGTTAGCAATGAAAATCAATACGATTCTATCTATTCTGAATTAAAAGAAATTTTAGCTCAATTTGATGCAGATAAAGATCAAGCTCTTAAAGAAGCTGAATTAAAAAATTATTTTGCTTCAAAAGGTTTTTCTGAAAATCTTGTAACTGGTCTTACAGGTATTTTAGCTTCTTATGATGCTAATAATGACGCACAAATTGATATTTTAGAATTAATGAAAGCTTATATTGATAATGATGCAGACGAATCAGGTAAATTAGAACTTAGCGAAGAGTTAACATTAAATGGAAGTTTAGCAGATGTTGATTTAAATGCTACTGTTTCAAACCAAAAACAATATCAAGGTCTTTATCCTTATACAACACAAAATATTCAAGCTTTTGACAAAACAAGCGATCAACAATTAAATGCATCCGAATTTGGTGATTATTTTGTTTCAAAAGGTTTCTCAGCAAGTCTTGCAACAGAAGCTCTTAATCTTTATGATGCAAATAAAAATGGAAGCCTTGATGCTTTTGAATTATTAAAAGCAAATGTTGATTTTGATGTTAATCAAAATGGTTCTTTAGAATTTAATGAAGTTTTAGCTCAAAATGCAAAATTCGCAAAAATAGATCTTTCTGCAGTAGCAGGAAATGCCACTTTAATCAACGGAAACTTCCAGGCAGCATCAAATGTATTAGCCGGTTATGATGCAGATAAAGACAATAATTTATCAACAGACGAAACAAAGGCTTATTTTAAAGCATTTGGTCTTCCACAATACATTGCTGATAACTTTACAACTCTTTATGATTCAGATAAAGATGGCCAATTAAATAATATCGAACTTATGAAAGGCTTTATTGACGCTGATAGCAATAAATCCGGCACTCTTGATTTTACTGAAACACTTAATATGTTTTCAACAACAGCAGGAGTAAATGTAAACGTAACAGAAGCTAATTTAAATCAGGTTAATAATCTTTATAGCAAAGAAGCTGTACTTGATATGAATTACTATGATGCTAACGGTGACAAAAAACTTTCAGCAACTGAATTGGGTCAACTGTTTAAAACAATCGGAATGCCTCAATATATGGCAGATAACTTTATCAGCCAATATGACAACAATAGCGACTCCTCAATAGATACCATCGAACTTTTAAAAGGTCTTATGGATTCTGATCTAAACCAAAACGGAACAATGAATTTTGAAGACTGGATGAAAATAAAAAGCAATACATCAGGCGTAAATATTAATATTACAGAAGCTAATGCAAATCAGGTTGCTAACCTTTATAACAAAGAAGCTGCACTTGATATCAATTTCTATGATGCAAACGGTGACAAAAAACTTTCAGCAACTGAATTGGGTCAAATGTTTAAGGCACTCGGAATGCCTCAATATATGGCAGATAGTCTTATCAGCCAATATGACAACAATAGCGACTCTTCAATAGATACAATGGAACTTTTAAAAGTTCTTATGGATTCTGATCTAAACCAAAACGGAACAATGAATTTTGAAGACTGGATGAAAATAAAAAGCAATACATCAGGCGTAAATATTAATATTACAGAGGCTAATGCAAATCAGGTTGCTAACCTTTATAATAAAGAAGCTCAACTTGATATCAATTACTATGATGCAAGCGATGACAAAAAACTTTCAGCAACTGAATTAGGTCAAATGTTTAGTGCAGTTGGATTGTCACAAGCTGACGCAGATAACTTTATCATCCAATATGACAACAATAACGATTCTTCAATAGATACAATGGAACTTTTAAAAGGGCTTGTGGACTTTGATCAAAACCAAAACGGAACAATGAATTTTGAAGACTGGATGAAAATAAAAGGATAATTCAAACCAGCTATGCGGCAGCCAATTTAAAATTTTTTTATTTCGTTATATTTATTGGTCAGAAATTTTACATGATGTCTCATCATAGGTGCATTCGGTTTCGGATTCGCAGGTGGATTTGAAACAGGTTCCTTTTTCTATTCTTGCGCCGTTATACCAGCTTATAGCATCCATTTCTTTTTTACAGGCAGGCTGAACCTTTGTTATCGTTACTATACCTTCTCCTGTAATTATATTTATGCCATTGCCTGTTTTACCAATAATCTCTCCGAAATTTTCGGACTTAATTTCTTCACGGCAAAGTCTTGTTTCTGTAATTTTTATACAAGCCCCGTTTATGTATGTATAAGTGGATGGCCATGGCTTTAATCCTCTTACTTTATTGTGAATTCGGACTGCGGATTCACTCCAATCGATGATACCATCTTCTTTGGTAACTTTTGGGGCGTGTGTGGCTTCTTCATCTTTTTGGGGAGCAGGTTTTATCTTTCTGCTGTATAAGCCTAAAATGCTTTCATAAAGCAATTCTGGGCTTAATTCGGAGATAATTTGTGTTAATTCAACAGAAGTCATATTTTCAGTAATTTCTATGACTTTCTGAAGAACAATATCTCCAGTATCAATGCCTATTTCCGTAAGCATAGTTGTGATTCCTGTAAATTTGTCGCCGTTTATAATTGGTGCCTGAATAGGATTTGCACCTCTGTATTTAGGCAAAAGTGATGCATGAAGGTTAATTGTACCAAATCTGGGTATATCAAGAACTTCCTGATTTAAAATTTGCCCGAAAGCAAAAGTTATAAAGAAATCAGGTTCCAGTTCTTTAAGTGTTTTTATCAGCTCGGCATCTTTTCTTATTGATGTAGGCTGGTATATAGTAATATCATTTTCAAGCGCAACAAGTTTTATCGGAGAAGCAGAAATACATTTACCTCTTCCGCATGGCTTATCAGGCTGAGTAATTACGGTTTGTACTTCTATATCAGATTTTTCAATTAAGTATTTAAGAGAAGGAACAGCTATTTCGGGCGTTCCAAGAAATATTATTTTCATTCTGCTCCCCTATAATAAATTTTTAAGTTTGCAATTCGGCTTGTTGTTTTTGAGCTTCTTTTTCCTGAATTTTTTCTTCGAGTTCCTTCTCATCAAGAAGTCTTTCCGCTTCCAGCGCAGGAAGACCTTTTTCCTCAAGTTCTTTTTCTGTTTCAAACCTGTTTCTGGCATGATCAATAAAAAGATTTCCTTCAAGATGGTCATATTCGTGCTGAATGGCTCTTGCTAAAAGAGTACCTCCTGTTGCTTCAATAGTAAAAGGTCTTCCTTTTATATCTTTTGCTTTGATAACAACATTTTCACAGCGTCTAACGTTTATATAAACATCAGGAAAGCTTAAACACCCTTCATAGCTATTTACAGCCCCTTGTTTTTTAATAATTTTAGGATTTATAAAGACTTGTGGTTTTGGTTGTTCTTTTTCTCCCGAATCATCAAGTACAAAAATTCTATAATTATATCCAATTTGAGGTGCAGCAAGTCCTACGCCGCTGTTTGCGTACATTGTATCAAACATATCATCGATAAGCTTTTGAATTTTTGCCGATATTTTATGCACTTCTTTTGAAGGGGTTCTTAAAATATTGTTTCCGTAAGTGATAACCTTTAGTACAGTCATTTTTATATTGAAACCTTATCCAAATAATTACGTTTTAATTTACATTCCTCACAATAAAATGATATCATAAAGTTCTAAGATGGTCGGTATATTTAAAAATTTTATTAAAAGATGGTTTTTTGAATGAGCAGGGAAATTAGTTTTATAAATACTGAAAAAATAACTGAAATTGTTTCAAAGTTGTGTAAGCACGCTAATTTATACGTATCACAGGATGTTTATACCCAACTTTATAATGCTTATTTAAAAGAAAGTTATATTGAATCCAAAAATGTTTTGTGGCAAATACTGGAAAACATGAAAATCGCTTCTGAAATCAAGAGACCTATTTGTCAGGATACAGGATTTGTAGTTGTTTTTGCGGAAATCGGACAAAATGTGCATCTTGAAGGCGGCAATTTTGAGGATGCGATAAATCTTGGGATTGAAAAAGCTTATACAAAAAACAAATTCAGATATTCTATAGTTCAAGATCCTGTATTTGAAAGAACAAATACAAACACTAATGCGCCTGCGGTAATTCATACAAAGATAATCCCCGGTAATACAGTAAAAATATGGCTGGCAATCAAAGGATGCGGCAGTGAAAATGTGGGCGTTATGCAAATGCTTAAACCGTTTGCGGGTGCTGAAGAAATTATAAATTTTGCGGTGGAGTCCGTTAAAAATTCTGCGAGAAATACCTGTCCGCCTGTAAGACTCGGCATTGGAATTGGCGGAACTATGGATTATGCAACTTTTTTATCAAAAAAAGCACTTTTGCAGACTGTAAAATCACAAGAAGTACTTGAATCATCAGATGATAAAGTTTCTAATATGGAATTAGAGATTTTAAAAAGGTCAAATGAGCTTAAAATAGGGGCAAGTGGTTTTGGTGGGGATACTACTGTCTTTGGGGTGAATATTTTAAGTTATCCTACACATATTGCAGCTCTTCCTGTTGCTGTAAATTTTAGCTGTCATGCTTCGCGTTATGCTTTTGCAGAGGTTTTTGAAAGTGAAGTTAAATACAAATTTCAGCCTGATTATGAATTTAAGCCAACTTCCAATCTTGAAGAAAATCTTAGAAAAATAAATGTGGATGATTTTAAGGAAATAAGAGCTTTAAAAGCGGGTGATAGGATTTCTATAAGCGGATATATTTATACTGCAAGAGATGCGGCTCATCAAAAAATGATTGAAGCCATTAATAATGCTCAGGAATTGCCTTTTGATATAGAAAATAAAATAATTTATTATGTAGGTCCATGCCCTCCGATAGAGAACGAAATTATTGGTCCTGCCGGTCCGACAACAGCTGCCAGAATGGATAAATACACTCCGTTTTTGATGGATAAAGGGCTTATGGGTTCAATCGGTAAAGGAAAAAGAAATGATGAAGTGATTGAAGCCATAAAAAGAAATAAAGGGGTTTATTTTATTACAACAGGCGGAACAGCATGTCTTATTGCTAGTAAAATCAAAGAGGCGGAAATTATCGCATATCAAGAACTTGGAACAGAAGCTATTTATAAGTTAAAAATAGAAAATTTTCCTGTAACTATTGCAATAGACAGTAAAGGCAACAATATTTTTAATTTTTAATTACTTTTATAGGACATTTTGAAATTTTGTGATCGAGCTCTATTAGTGAATTTATATAACCGGAAGTTTTTAAGTATTCAAAAATGAGTATGCATAATAAATTTATTATTATAATTAAGGTTAAAAACTGATTATTTGAGGAATTAGTCAGCAAATCAGTTGTAAAAGCATATTTTACTTGAAAAAGAATAATTAAAATAAGCGCAAAATAGCTTATACAAAGCAAAATATTATAATGCTTAGATAAAATCAATTTTTTAGCGCGTTTTTCAATTATTTTGTTTGCTAATTTAGGCTCACTGACAGCTATTTCGGTGCCAAAAAATGTTGAAAAAAGCTGCCATGATGAAACAAGCAATGAAAGTATAAACAGAAAAATCAGACTAAAAGTAATAAAGCTTACTAAAAAAGCTGTAAGACTTATACTTATGCCTGCAATTTTAAGGAAAAAATTAAACAATATTATTGAAGAGAAAAATAGAACATTTATAGTTGCTTTAATGGATAAAGGCGGTGCTAATACAAGGAAAATTCTATAAAAATTCCATTTAATTCCTTTTATAATGGAAAATTTTAAGGGATGACTTATTGTTTTATGCTTTCTGCTGCATAAATTATAAAACAAGCAGCAGAAAACCGTTGAAAGCGTTGAATAAATCGCAACAATAAATCCACCTGAAAGTATAAGCGAAAGCACTTTAAAAATGATGTTAGCATACAGCATCAGGTCATGTTTTATATTTTCTTCATCGCTTAAAATCATTTTGACTAATTTGAAAATAGGTTCAGGTAAACCTGTTATTGTAATTATACAGTATTTTATAATTACAATAAGGCTTGTGAAAAGAAATACAGCTGAAAATAAAAGAATAAACGCAGATATAATTTTGTTATGGATTAGATGTTTCATTTTTTAGCTTTTCGAGTTCATTGTAACTTTCGTTTACAATCTTATCAATATTTGACTGTATTGATAATAGCTCGATAAGCTCATTCTCGGTGATAATATTCATTTGTATTAGTATCTGCCCAAGTGGAAGATTTTGTTGTTTTTGCTGCTCCAGTCCTGCGCATAATTGTTCAATGGTTATTTTTTTGTAATGCAAAAGAATTTCTCCAATTTTAGGATTTTGGATTAATTCTTTTAGTAATTTTATACTTAGGTCTTTACCCGGCATAATTTGCTCCTTCGACCAAATTATTCTACTTGTTCTTTAGAAACTTTAACATCAGAAGAAGTTGCTGGAGTTTCTTTTGATTCTATTTCGAGTTCTTCTTTTTTGATTGGAGTTCCCTCAATTCTTTCAAAAACAATTTTCTTACCTTCAAGTTTGACTTTTAATAAGTCGCCTTCTTTGTACATTCCGGTAAGAATTTCTTCTGCAATCGGATCTTCGATTTTTTTCTGGATAAGTCTTCTGAGAGGTCTTGCACCATAAGTCTGGCTGTAGCCTTCTTCTGCAAGATAATCTTTTGCCTCGTCAATAACTTCAACCTTGATTTCTTGAGTAGTAAGTCTCTTGATAAGGTCTGAAAGCATAATGTCCACGATTTGCCTGATTTCAGGTTTTGTAAGATGTGCAAAGACAATGATATCATCGAGTCTATTGAGAAATTCAGGACGGAAGGCTTTTTTCAGTTCTTCCATTACAGTATCTTTCATCTTTTCGTATCTGTCGCTTTCTTCATTTTCAGCAACAGCAAAGCCTAATTTTGACTGATTTTCCATGGTTCTGGCGCCGACGTTGCTTGTCATTATTATAATTGTGTTTTTGAAATCGACAACGCGTCCTCTTGAATCGGTAAGTCTTCCGTCATCAAGAATTTGAAGCAGCATGTTGAATACATCAGGATGGGCTTTTTCAATTTCGTCGAATAAAACTAAAGAATATGGTTTCTTTCTTACAGCTTCTGTAAGTTGTCCGCCTTCGTTATATCCTACATATCCCGGAGGAGAGCCTATAAGTTTGCTTACAGCATGTTTTTCCATGTATTCTGACATATCGACTCTTATTATATTGTCTTCGGAGCCGAATACTGATTCCGCGAGAGCTTTTGCTAGTTCTGTTTTACCAACACCGGTAGGTCCACAGAAAGCAAAACTTCCAACTGGCCTGTTTGGACTCTTAAGACCGACACGGGCTCTTCTTATTGCTTTTGAAATTGCAACAACAGCGGAATGTTGTCCAATAACTCTGGCATGAAGAAGTTCTTCAAGTTTAAGAAGTCTTTCAGTCTCTGTTTCTGTAAGTTTTGTAACAGGAACACCTGTCCATGTGCTTATAATTATTGCGATTTCTTCTTCTGTAACTACAGATTTATTAGCTTCCTGTTCGGTTTTCCATTTTTGAGAAACTTCTCTGATTTTATCTTTAAGCTCAGCTTCGGTATCTCTTAACTGGCTTGCTTTCTCAAATTCCTGATTTCTGATAGATTGTTCTTTGTTTTTGATAACCTGTTTAAGCTCTTTTTCAATTTCTTTTCCTTCAGGCGGCAGTGAACTTGCCTGAAGTCTGACCCTTGAGCTGGCTTCGTCAATAAGATCAATAGCCTTATCAGGAAGGAATCTGTCTGTAATATATCTGTCAGAAAGTTTAACAGCAGCTTCTATTGCGGCATCAGAAATTATAAGTTTATGATGCTCTTCATATTTAGTTCTTAAGCCTTTAATAATCTCGATAGCCTCGTCAACAGAAGGCTGTTCTATGTATATAGGCTGGAATCTTCTTTCTAGTGCGGCATCTTTTTCGACGTGTTTTCTGTATTCGTCGAGAGTTGTAGCACCTATTACCTGTAATTCGCCTCTTGAAAGCACAGGTTTAAGAATATTAGCAGCATCAATAGCACCTTCTGCGGCACCGGCACCTATTAATGTATGCATTTCATCGATTATGAGGATTACGTTTCCTGCTCCTCTTATTTCGTCCATAATTTTTTTGAGTCTTTCCTCAAATTCGCCTCTATATTTTGTACCTGCGACCAAAAGACCCATGTCAAGCTGGACAATTCTTTTATCTTCAAGAAATTCAGGAACTTCACAGTTTACTATTCTCAAAGCAAGACCTTCAGCAATAGCTGTTTTTCCAACACCCGGTTCGCCTATTAAAACAGGATTGTTTTTTGTACGGCGACCTAAAATTTGAATTAATCTTTCAATTTCTTTTTCTCTTCCTACAACAGGGTCAAGGCGTTGTTCCTGTGCTGCCTGTGTAAGATTTGTGCCGAATTCGTCAAGAGTAGGGGTTTTGCTTCTTCCTCCGCTTGCTGCTGTAGAGGAAGTTGGAGCGCCTGTTCTGGTTTCTCCAAGCATTCTTATAACATTGCTTCTTACTTTATTAAGATCAACACCGAGATTTTCAAGAATTCTTGTTGCAACACCTTCGCCTTCTCTGATTAAGCCCAAGAGAAGATGTTCTGTTCCGATATAATTATGTCCTAGTTGTCTTGCTTCATCCCATGACAATTCCAGTACACGTTTTGCTCTTGGTGTAAAAGGAATTTCTACTGCGACAAAACCTGAGCCTCGTCCTATGATTTTTTCAACTTCTATTCGGGCATCTTTAAGGTTAACGCCCATGGCTTTTAAAGTTTTAGCGGCTATTCCTGTTCCTTCGCCAATAAGCCCTAACAGGATTTGTTCTGTGCCAACAAAGTTGTGACCTAACCTACGTGCTTCTTCCTGTGCCAGCATAATTACTTTAATTGCTTTTTCGGTAAAACGTTCAAACATATATATCTCCAAAATTCTAGAATAAAGAAAATAAACAAACTCCAATTACCTATTTTACTATAATATGGGGGTTTATATCAATCATAAAAATAAAATATATTTTTCACTTATTATCGAACAGTTAAGGTAAAACCTTTAATTTATCACTCATCTCTTGTGTAAATTCTTGGAAGACGGACTTTTAGCTGACATGTCAGTTCATAATTTATTGTGCCAAGCAGGTTTGCCCATTCGTCAATTTGAATTGACTCATTTTCGTCATGTCCTATAAGTGTAATTATATCGCCTGTTTCGACAATGTTAACATTTGATACATCAAACATCATTTGATCCATTGTTATATTGCCTATTTGTTTTACTTTTTGTCCGTTTATAAGTCCGTAAATTTTGTTTGAAAGGTTTCTTGGGACTCCATCAGCGTATCCTATAGGAATTGTAGCGATTTTTGTAACTTCATTTTCTGTTACAAAACTATGTCCGTAACTTACACCGTTTTCTTTTTCTATTTCTTTAAGGAAGATAATTCTTCCTTTGAGGCTCATAGCGGGTTTTAATTCCGGTTTATTTATTATATACGGATTTAAATCAGGTATAAGTCCGTAAATTCCTATTCCTGCTCTTACCATGTCATAGTGCATGTTTTTATAGCTTATTAATCCTGCTGTGTTAACAAGATGTTTCAAGATATTTTTATTATTCAATTCTTTGGTTGTCTCTAACCATTTTTGTTTTTGAATTTCGCTTTTATCTAAACATTCTGCGCAGGCAAGATGAGAAAAAACACCTTTTAATTGGATCTGTCTAGTGTTTAAAATTTTGTTTATAAAATCAGGAGCATCTTTATAAGAAAGCCCTATTCTATTCATGCCGGTGTCAACTTTTATATGAACTTGTGGTTTTTTCTTTAGCCTGTTATAAGTTTCTATACAGGCATTAATATGGCTATCAGTAAATATAGAAATTTGTATTTCGTGTTCGGTGGCGGAAGTAATAGCCCATTCCGGAGTTGAACCCAGAACAAGTATCGGAGAGATTATACCTGACTGTCTTAGTTGTATTCCTTCATCTACGGAAGCTACTCCAAGCATATCAACACCTGATGCCAGAAGAGTAGGTGCTGTCATTGTGGAGCCATGTCCATATGCATCTGCCTTAACAACCGCAAGAAACTTTGTATCAGAAGAAGTAAAGTCTTTTAAAACTTTAATATTATGTTCAATGTGTGCAAGATTTATTTCAACCCACGCATCACGCCTTGATTGGATAAATGGTTTTCTAAATTGCGACATTTTTGTAAACTTCTTTCTTTCAGTTTTAATTTTAGTTGCTTTATAATTTTGTTTCAACAAGAAGGTATTTGTTTTCAATTAAAATTAAAATTTGTGACTTTATTTTATGTATTTGTTGACTAATTTTCTTTATTTTTTACACTGAAAGAGTAAACTTTCAGGAGTATAAAAGTTTTGAGTGTTAATGGAGTTAAAGTATCGGTACTTGGTTGTGGCGTCTGGGGTAGAAATCTCGTAAGAAATTTTTACAACCTCGAGGCTTTACATAGTGTTTGTGATATGGATACAGACACACTTTGTGCTATTTCGTCCCAATATAAAGGGGTTAAATGCGTAAGTGATTTTGATGATGTCCTAAAAATGGACGAAATAAAAGGCGTTGTGATTGCAACTCCAAGCCATACTCACTATAAGCTTGTAAAAAAAGCTCTTGAGGCTGGAAAAAACGTTTATGTTGAGAAACCTATTGCAACAAGCAGCGTTGAAGCTCAAGAGCTAAACGAACTTGCAGAAGAAAAGGGGCTTGTTCTAATGGTAGGGCATTTATTGCTTTATCACCCTGCCGTTACAAGACTAAAATCCTTGATTAAAGAAGGTGTTCTCGGCGATATTAAATATGTTCAGAGCGACAGGCTTAATGTTAACTTTTTCAGGAATGACAGAAGTGTAATGTGGGATTTAACCCCGCATGATCTTTCCATGGCGGCGTATGTTATTGATAGAAAGCCTTTAAGTGTTCAATCAGCTGTTGGCTGTTCTGTAAATAACGACGGAATTATTGATATTTCGCATATAGATGTTAATTTTGAGGATGATGTTCTCGTGCATTTAAGTGACAGTTGGATTCATCCTGTTAAGAGAGTTGTTCTTATTGTAAGAGGCACCAGGGCTACTGCGGTTCTTGATGATACTTTGTCTGAAAAAAAGCTTGTGGTTTATGATAATTTTTCTCAGGAAAAAAGAATTGTCGAGACCCCTGATTATATTGAAATAGAACCTTTAAAGCTTGAGTGTCAGCATTTTCTCAGCTGCATAGAAAATGGAATTAAGCCAAGAAGTGACGGACTTAACGGTTATGAAGTGGTGAAAATTCTTGAAGATGCGGAAAAGATTATGCTTGGAAATAAATACAGTAAAATATCCGATATTAAGCTTGTTTCTTCAAGGACAAAACAGGAATAAGAAGAAGGTATTGTAAATAAATTTTTCGCATGTATAATTTATATTAATCTGCGGGAATAGCTCAGTGGTAGAGCACCTCCTTGCCAAGGAGGGGGTCGCGAGTTCGAATCTCGTTTCCCGCTTTTTTTATTGGAAATAAATTTTAGATTTTATAAAAAGAGAGCAGAATACCCTGCTCTTTTTGATTTATATTGTAAGAATAAAATATCCTTCAATAGTTCGAGTTCTTGTATAAAAATTTTTATTATAATTTGATTCTGAAGTTGAATTATAAATTGGGCTTAAAGTAACGTTCGGTTCAAGAAAGATTTACTTTAGATTGTTTAAAGTGTACTATTGAAAATGGAAAATTATAAAAAATCCGAAAAAGTAAAATAAATAGCGATAATCAGTATAAAAGAGAAAATAAATTATGAAAGTAAATTTGGAAAAGCAGGAAAATAACTTATTTAAACTTAGCATTGAAATTGATGCTGACGTGGCTGCGCAAGAGTACAACAAGGCATGCCGAAAAACAGGCGAAAACATTAACATCCCCGGATTTAGAAAAGGTAAAGCTCCACGCTCCATGATAGAGAAACATGTCGGCGTTGGAAGAATTCAGCAAAGAGTACTTGATGCTCTTTTGCCGAATATATTTGCTGATTTAATAAGCGAGCATCAGTTTGATCTTGCAACAGAACCTGTTGTTGAAAATTATAATTTTGAACTGGGCAAACCTGTTTCAGTTACAGCAAGATTGGAAATTAAGCCTGAAGTTAACCTTGTGAACCACAAAGGACAGGTAATTGAAGTTCCTGAATTCAAGCATTCTGATGATGTGATTGATAAAGAATTAAAATTGCTTTCCGAAAAGTTTGCTACTCTTGAACCAATAGTCGGCAGACCTGCGGAAGTTACTGATATAGTCATAATTGATTTTACGGGAACAGTTAACGGTGAACCTATAAAAGGTGGCGCCGGAAAAAATCAACAGCTTGACCTTTCAAACAGTCATTTTATAAAAGGTTTTGCAGAACAAACTGTCGGTAAAAGTATAGGAGAAGAGTTTACAATTAATGTAACTTTCCCTGAAGATTATCAAGACAAAGCTTTATCGGGAAAACCCGCTGAATTTAAAATAAAAATTAATGAAATTAAAAAGAAAATTACTCCAGAAATAAACGATGAACTTGCACAAAAGGTCGGTCCTTTCCAGACTCTTGAAGATCTTAAAGCCGATATGGCAAAATATCTTGAAAAAACAAGAGAAAATGAAAATAAAATAAGAACCGAAAAAGCAATTCTTGAAAAAATTGTTGATTCAGCTAAAGTTGATATTCCTGATTCAATGGTTAATAGAGAAGCTAAAACACTTCTTGAAGAAATTCAGGCAAGATTTAAAAGTCAGGGAATTTCATGGGATCAGGTTCTTGAACAGCAAGGACATGAGAATACTTGGAACAGTCTAAGAGAAGAAGCTGCAAAACGTGTAAGAACAAGTCTTGTTCTTAGCGCTGTGGCAAAAACAGAAAATATTCAGCTTACTGAAGAAGATTTTTTAGAAAAAGTAAGAGAACTTGCAAGAACTTATAATTCTGATGAAAAGGCTATTTATGAACAAATGGCTCAAAATCCGGCTCTTGCTCAGGGATTATCTCAACAAATAATGAGCCAAAAAATAATTAATTATCTTCTTGAGAATAATGAAGTAAAATATATTGAAGACACTTTAGCAAAAGTTTAATGTAAATATTAGTCTATTCATAGAAAGGTGATTACAAATGGGATTTGTGCCTGTAGTAATTGAACAATCAAGCAGAGGAGAAAGATCTTTTGATATTTTCTCAAGATTATTAAGAGAAAGAATAATTTTTCTTGGAACGCCTATTGATGAT